>ENA-UEQB01003262-UEQB01003262.1-human-gut-metagenome-genome-assembly--contig:-NODE-3262-length-10443-cov-5.072931_pt1 | contig 10443 bp, 9 predicted proteins | sample MGYA00242901_ERZ507918 | MGnify/ENA primary metagenome ERZ507918 (study PRJEB26167, sample SAMN06115405) | human gut metagenome | host: Homo sapiens | place: China:Sichuan | collected 2016-04-06...
CAGATTTAAAAATTAAAGAAATAGCATTTCGTTTGGGATACTATGATCAATTTCACTTCTCAAAAGCTTTTAAGAAAGAAATGGAACTGACCCCAAAGGAATATAGAAAGAAATACCAAGAAATCAAACTAACGACGTTAAAATAGACCTTTATAAAGAAGTCGTTTGTAGAGTAGAAGTAAGTGTTCATAAGATTTATACTTGCATGCGAAAAGTTACCATCCGGGTTATTGGTTGTTCTATTAATAAATATCTATCTTTGCACCAAAATGCCGTTTGCTTATGATTCGTATATTTCTGACCGGCTATATGGGGGCCGGGAAAACTACGTTAGGAAAAGCTCTCGCACGAGAACTACATGTCCCATTTATCGATCTGGATTGGTATATTGAAGAACGTTTTCACAAGGCGGTCGGAGAGTTATTTACCGAGCGGGGAGAGCCCGGCTTTAGGGAACTTGAAAAGAGCATGTTACATGAGGTCGGTGAATTTGAAGATGTGGTAATCTCTACAGGGGGAGGAGCACCTTGCTTTTTCGACAACATGGAGTATATGAACCGGGTTGGTACTACTGTTTTTCTGGATGTAGACCCCAAAGTGCTGTTTCGTCGGTTACGGGTTGCCAAGCAGCAGCGCCCCATACTGCAAGGAAAGGAAGATGACGAACTGTTTGATTTTATAATAAAGGCGCTTGAAAAACGTTCATCTTTTTATCGTCAGGCTAAATATATTTTCTGTGCTGACGAATTGGAGGATCGTAAGCAGATTGAAACTTCCGTGCAACAATTGCGCAAACTTCTGGATTTGCACATAGTAAGCTAAACTCTAAGAAAACTTATTTTCTGATTCGGCAATCATTCTTTTTCTTCTCTATTTTTTGTTCAGTCGACCAATATTACTATCTTGCAGTCGCTGTGAGGTTTTGTGCCTTCCGGTATCTTACAACCCAAATAAAACGATCAGACAATTATGGAAACTTTAAAAGAGAAATTCGAAGCCTTATCCCGTCAAGTCCGGGCATCCGGGAAACCTGCCGCCGCATGGTTCCCTCAGTTTACACCTGCTACATTGCTGAATGCCGAAAACTGGTGGGAAGCACTTGCTGTATGTGAGTACGCATTGGATACACAGGAAGATGAAACGCTTACAGCTGACTTTTTTGAGCTGATATTCAGTGCATACGATTGTAATGTAGAGGTGGATCTTAATGAAGAAGAGTATGCTTATTGGTGGGAGAAGGTGATAAGTATATGCGATCGTGTAGCTGTATTTAACGGTGCCGGTTGGTCGCAGAAAGGTGCGCAATATTCAGAAGCCCGTTATGGGACACGTGATCTCAGTCTCTTATTTCCTTATTATGAGAAGGCGGCAGCTATGGGAAGCCCGGAAGCTGAGGCAACCGTTGCCTATTGGCGTTATATGGGCTTCTATTGTGAACAGGATAAAGCGGAAGGAGAGCGCCGCTTTGAGGCTCTGTCTTCACCCGAGGCTGTGTTATGGGGAAAATACTACCGGGCCTATGCCGAACAACACACCGGTAGTAAAGAGAAAGCTTTGCTTATGCGGAAAGAACTGCTTGGTGAACTCCCTGAAGGACACCGTCTGCGTGCTCATGTTTATGCCGCTATGGGCGATGCACTGGACGTAGAAGAAGGAAATGTGGCCGAAGAGGCAGCATGCTATGAGAAGTCTCTTGAACTTGTTCCTAATTTATATTCTCTCAAGAATCTGGCTACGCTCTATTTCCGTTATCCGGAACTTGGTAAAAAGAAAGAGTTGGCGTTTGAGTTATGGGAGAAAGCCTGGCATGCCGGTGTATGGTCTGCAGCCAATTTCCTGGGGTATAATTATCAGGAAGAAGAGTGGCTTGATATGCCTAAAGCCATTGAATGGTTGGAGAAGGGAATGCTTTACTGCGAATCGTATTGCGCTTATGAATTAGCTCTGATTTACCTTTATAATGATGAGTATAAAAATGTAGAACGTGGTTTAATGTGCCTGCAGCGTTGCATTGATGATAATTATGTAGAGGCTTTTGAGACTCTTGCTAATATTTACTTTAACGGTGAATTGGTGGAAGAAGATATCCAACGTGCACGGCAGTTGCTGGAGAAAGCTATTGAATTGGGGTCCGGTAATGCGGCCTACCGTATCGGTTGGATGTATGAACGTGGATTACTTTCCGAAGATCCGGATTACCTGAAAGCCATGGAGTATTATGAGAAGGCGGCATCTATGAATAATGCTGACGGATACTCCCGGGCGGCTCTTTATCTGGCTAACGGATACGCCGGTGTTACGGATGCTGAGAAGTCAAAAGCCTATTATGAAAAGGCTGCGGGGTTAGGTTCATGCTTTGCATTGGTAGAGTTAGGATTCTTATATGAAAATGGAGATGTGGTAGAACAGAATTATGGGAAAGCTTTCGAATTGTTTCAGAAAGCCGCTGAGGAGGAGTACCCTTATGCAATGTATCGTGTAGGTCTTTATTTGGACAGAGGAATCATCGGTGAACCACAACCCGTAGAGGCATTCGCTTGGTATGAAAAGGCGGCCGGAAGGGGAGACGGAGATGCAATCTTTGCTCTCGGACGTTGCTATAAGAATGGGATCGGTACGGAAGAGAATCCGGATAAGGCTCTCGAATGGTTTGCTAAAGGGGCGGATAACAACGAACCGCGTTGCCTTACCGAGTTAGGACTGGCTTATGAATATGGCAGTGGGGTAGAAGAGAACCCGCATCAGGCAGTTGAATATATGACCAAAGCGGCCGAACAAGATTATGGCTACGCTCAGTTTAAGATGGGAGATTACTATTTCTTTGGTTATGGCGCTTGTCCGGAAGATAATAAACAGGCTGTGGAGTGGTATGAAAAGGCGGTCGCTAATGATATTCCCTTAGCTATGCTGCGCATGGGTGAGTATTATCTCTATGACTATGACAAACTAAATGAATCGGAGAAGGCTTTCAACTACTTTAAAAAAGCTGCTGAGGCAGAATGTTATAACGAAGGGCTGGGAATCTGCTACGAGATGGGAATCGGGGTGGAGGACAATGAAACCGAGGCGTTTAAATATTACACGTTAGCTGCGGACTGTGGAAATGTCATGAGTATGTACCGCACCGGACTGTGTTATTACAATGGAGTCGGTGTAAAACAGAATTACGCAGAAGCCTACCGTTGGTTTAATGATGCTGCCGGAAATGAGAATGTAGCTTCTTACTATTATTTAGGCAAAATGCTGATGTACGGTGAAGGTTGTGTGCCCGATACGGAAACCGGTATTCAATGGCTGATGAAGGCTGCAGAGCATAACAGTGATAAAGCACAGTTCGAATTGGGTAATGCTTATCTGATGGGAAACGGAGTAGAGGAAAATGATGAGATTGCCATGGAGTGGTTTGAGAAGGCTGCTGAGAATGGAAATGAGAAAGCCTTGAAGATTACAGGAAGAAGACAACGCTAAAGTAAAATGGAAAAAGAAGGTAATAATCTGTTTCAGGTCAATCTAAAAGGGATGATTGCCCTGTTATCAGAACATATTTATAGTAACCCGAATACCTTTGTCAGGGAGTTGTTGCAGAATTGTGTAGATGCTATTACCGCACTTCATAATATCGACGAAAGTTATGCCGGGCGTATTGATGTTTTTCTGAAAGAGGACGGTTCGGTGGTCTTTCAGGACAATGGGATCGGCTTGAAAGAAGAGGAAGTCCATCGTTTTCTTACGGTTATTGGTGAAAGCTCGAAGAGAGATACCCCCGATGCAGACGATTTTATCGGTCGGTTCGGCATAGGCTTGCTGTCTTGTTTCGTGGTGACCAATGAAATTAGGGTAGAGAGCCGGTCGGCAATGGGAGGAAGCCCCGTCTGCTGGTGTGGAAAGGTGGATGGCACTTATCAGACCACTTTTCCCGAAGAAGAGTGGGCGATAGGTTCAAGGGTCGTGTTGTGCCCCAAAAGTGAGTGGACTCATTTGTTTGAGTATGAAGTGTTCAAGAAAATACTGATCAGTTATGGAGAGGTGTTGCCTTACCCGATTTATCTGCATCGTGGAGAGGAAGAAGAACTGGTTAATACCCCGTCACCGGTCTGGCTGAATCCGAAAGCTACCCGAAAAGAGTTATTGGACTATGGGACGAAGGTTTTTCAGTCGTCTGCTCTTGATGTCTTTCGTATCCGTACAGAGAGCGGGCGGGTAGAAGGCGTACTCTACGTATTGCCCTATCGTACACAATTTTCTGTACGTAACTCGCATAAGGTGTATTTGAAGCGGATGTTGTTGAGTGAAGATGATTGTAACCTTTTGCCCTCATGGGCATTCTTCATTCGATGTCTGGTAAATGCCGACGGGCTTCTTTCTACTGCGTCGCGCGAGTCGTTTGTCAGCAATGATTTATTGAAAGATGCCCGCAAAGAGATCGGGGTTGCCATTAAGGATTATCTTCGAGGATTGGTGCAGAACAATCGATCGGTGTTTGACAAAATACTGGATGTCCATCATTTCCATATTAAAGCCATAGCTTCGGAAGATAATGAACTGCTACGTTTGTTTATGGATTACTTGCCCTTTGAAACGAACAGGGGAATACGAAGTTTCGGGAGCATCCGTTCGGCGGGGAATACCATTGGCTATACACGTAATCTGGAAGACTTCAGGCAAGTACGGAGAATAGCCGGTGCACAAGGCCGGTTGGTGATCAATGCTGCCTATACATTTGATGAAACGCTGTTAAAGAAGTATGCCCGTCTTAATCAGGAACTGACTTTGGAGGAGATCTCACCCGCTCGTCTGTTGGAGCAGTTTGCTGAAGTGGAAGGTAACAAAGAACACCGGGCCTTTGAGGCAAAAGCCAGTGAGCTGTTGAAACGTTTTGGCTGTATCTGCCGCTTGAAACATTTTACACCGGTGGATACTCCGGTTATATTTGTGGCCGAAGAGAAAGAAGAGAACAGCAAAGTCGCCAATAATCCGTTGGCAGCAGTACTGGGTTCGGTAAATGCTAAAAAACGCTTACCGCCTACATTGACTTTCAATGCCGATAACGAGATGGTACAGACATTACTGCAAATTCAAGGAGACAATAAACTGTTTCAGCATGTAGTGTGCATTCTTTATGTACAATCGCTGTTACAAGGCAAATATCCTGTAAACAGTGAGGAAATGGAACTTTTCAATCACTCTCTTTCTGAACTGATGACTACTAAAATGAATGATTTTATAAACTTCCTCAATTAAACAAAAGTATGAAATACACACTTGAGATACAAAAGCTACTGTTGCAGGCACAAAATGATAACCTGCATCCCCGTGAGAAAGCCAATCTACTGAAAGAGGCTGTTCGCATTGCAGATGAGAATGAAGATATACAATGGGCTGTAGAGATGAGACTGGACCTTATCTATGAATTGAATCTCCTCTCGGCAGATGCTGAAGAGATCGCGGTGTTCTCTAAAATCCTGGACAACTATGAAAACCATAAGGATTTGATTAATGAGGATGATATCTTATGGAAATACAAATGGATATGGTCTTGTACCTTTGATCTTCCCAGTATACCGATGGAGCAGGTGGAAGCGGTAGGTGAAGATTATAAAACCCGTATTTTGCGCAACGGTTATTCATTGCGTACATATTATCACCGGTTGTCTGTGGAATACACTAAAATGAGGGAATATACGAAAGCCAAAGATTACATAGATAAGATGCTGGCGGAAAAGATGGATGACCTGACTTGTGAAGCTTGTGAGCTGAACTTCATGTTGGATTATTATCTTGAAACTGGACAGTTTGAAGAGGCCTATAATCGCGCGCAACCTTTAATTTCCAAGCAAATTTCTTGTTACGAAGCCAATCTGAGAGCTTATCTGAAATTGGCATATTATGCTTATAAAGCCGGGAAGCCGGAGATAGCGGCGGATATGCGCGCACGGGCCGAAGAAGCTTTGGCGAGAAGAGAAAAAGATGAATATCTGCTTCTTTATCTTGGACTATTCATTGCCTATTATTTTATGACTGATCCGGACAGAGGCTGGGAGTATGTAGAACGTTGTATCCCATGGAGTCTGAATACTAATATGCAGAAAAGATATCGTTTCTCGTGTGATATGGTGGAGGCTCTAAACTACGAGCAGCGTGAAGAGGTCAGTCTGGCTTTACCGGAGGATTTTCCACTTTACCGGGTTGACGGAGTATATTCTGTGGCTGCGCTACGTAATTATTTTTATAGACAAGCGGATGAATTGGCAGGCTTGTATGATGCGCGTAACGGAAATAGCGGATATCAGGAACGATTATTTAATATCAATTTAATTGGCAACCTGTAGATTAATACGTATTTTTGCCGTCCAATTATTTATTAAAAACAACTGAATAACAGAAAAATGAGAAAGTGGCGTATTGAAGATTCTGAAGAACTTTACAACATCACAGGTTGGGGGACTTCATACTTTGGTATTAATGACAAAGGTCATGTTGTTGTTACACCGCGAAAAGATGGCGTAGCCGTCGATTTGAAAGAATTGGTCGACGAGTTGCAGTTGCGTGATGTGGCGGCTCCTATGCTGGTGCGTTTTCCGGATATTCTGGACAACCGTATTGAAAAGACTGCCTATTGTTTTAAACAGGCATCCGAAGAGTATGGATACAAAGCCCAGAATTTTATCATCTATCCGATTAAAGTGAATCAGATGCGCCCGGTTGTTGAAGAAATTATCAGCCATGGCAAGAAATTTAATTTGGGCCTTGAAGCCGGTTCCAAGCCCGAACTGCATGCAGTGATTGCTGTCAATACGGATTCTGACTCTCTTATTATCTGCAACGGCTATAAAGACGAAAGCTATATTGAGCTTGCTTTGCTGGCACAGAAGATGGGTAAACGTATCTTTCTGGTAGTTGAAAAGATGAATGAGTTGAAGCTGATTGCCCGCATGGCAAAGCAGCTAAATGTACAGCCTAATATTGGTATCCGTATCAAATTGGCTTCTTCAGGAAGCGGAAAGTGGGAAGAGTCAGGAGGAGATGCCAGTAAGTTCGGACTGACTTCCAGTGAGTTGCTTGAGGCACTTGATTTTCTGGAAAGCAAAGGCATGAAGGATTGTCTGAAACTGATACACTTCCATATCGGAAGTCAGGTGACAAAAATACGCCGTATCAAGACAGCATTGCGTGAAGCTTCTCAGTTCTATGTGCAGCTCCATGCGATGGGTTTCAAAGTGGAATTTGTTGATATTGGCGGTGGTCTTGGAGTTGATTATGACGGCACCCGTTCGTCAAGTAGTGAGAGTAGTGTCAATTACTCTATTCAGGAGTATGTCAACGACTCTATTTCCACGTTAGTGGATGCCAGTGACAAAAACGGTATCCCCCATCCCAATATTATCACTGAGAGTGGCAGGGCTCTGACTGCACACCATTCTGTCTTGATTTTTGAGGTACTTGAGACGGCTACTTTGCCGGAATGGGATGATGAAGAGGAGATTGCTCCGGATGCGCATGAACTGGTACAGGAACTTTATGGCATTTGGGATACATTGAATCAGAACAAGATGCTTGAAGCATGGCATGATGCCCAGCAGATACGTGAAGAGGCACTCGATTTGTTCAGCCATGGTATCGTAGACCTGAAGACACGTGCTCAGATAGAACGTCTTTACTGGTCTATTACTCGTGAAATCAATCAAATTGCCGGTGGACTGAAACATGCTCCCGATGAATTCCGCGGATTGTCTAAATTGTTGGCTGATAAATATTTCTGTAACTTCTCACTTTTTCAATCGCTGCCGGATTCTTGGGCGATCGACCAGATATTTCCGATTATGCCCATCCAGCGTTTGGATGAAAAACCGGACCGCTCGGCTACCTTGCAGGACATTACCTGTGATTCCGATGGAAAGATAGCCAATTTTATCTCTACCCGGAATGTAGCACATTATATGCCGGTACATAGCTTGAAGCAGAAAGAGCCTTACTATGTAGCGGTCTTTTTGGTAGGGGCTTATCAGGAAATCCTGGGAGATATGCATAATCTGTTTGGAGATACGAATGCGGTGCATGTTTCTGTCAATGAGAAGGGGTATAATATCGAACAGATTATTGACGGGGAAACGGTCGCAGAAGTGCTCGATTATGTGCAATATAACCCGAAAAAGCTGGTTCGTACCCTTGAAACATGGGTAACAAAATCTGTAAAAGAAGGGAAGATTTCTGTAGAAGAAGGAAAAGAGTTCCTTTCCAATTATCGTTCGGGCTTGTACGGATACACATACCTTGAATAAATAAAAAGAACTATCATTTTATAAATGACGAGCTACAAGTTACGAATACTGCACATGATATCAGTCTCGTTTCTTGTAGCTCGTGTCTTGTAACCTGATGGAGTATAAATCGTAATTTGTAAATAGAAAGAATATGAAGGAAAAACTGACAGTCATTAAAGTTGGTGGCAAAATCGTAGAAGAAGAAGCTACATTGAAGCAGTTACTGGATGATTTTGCTGCCATTGAAGGGCATAAGGTACTTGTTCATGGAGGGGGACGTTCGGCTACAAAGATAGCTGCTTTACTGGGGATTGACAGTAAAATGGTCAATGGACGCCGTATAACCGATGCGGAGACACTGAAGGTTGTGACGATGGTCTATGGTGGGTTGGTAAACAAGAATATTGTAGCCGGATTGCAAGCCCGTGGGGTCAATGCCCTGGGGCTGACCGGAGCGGATATGAATGTAATCCGTTCGATGAAGCGTCCCGTAAAAGAGGTCGATTATGGATTTGTCGGGGATGTAGAGCAGGTAGATGCCACATTGCTTTCTGATTTGATTCATAAAGGAGTGGTTCCGGTGATGGCACCGTTGACACATGACGGACAAGGGAATATGTTGAATACGAATGCAGATACCATTGCCGGAGAGACAGCTAAAGCTCTTTCTGCCATTTTCGATGTGACCTTGGTTTACTGCTTTGAGAAGAAGGGGGTTCTTCGTGATGAAAATGATGATGAGAGTGTCATTTCTCAGATCAATCGTGCCGAGTTTGAACGATATATTGCCGAAGGCGTTATCCAGGGAGGCATGATACCGAAACTTGAGAATTCTTTTGAAGCAATAAATGCAGGTGTGTCTGAGGTGATAATAACCTTAGCGTCAGCCATTCACAAAGGTGGAGGAACCCGGATAAAAAAATAATTCAAAAAAAAGAGGAATACATCTGTAACTTTTCACCAACTCACCCGTCAACTTAATAGAGATGCAAGAAATCAGCTTCCGAGACGACATATTGCCATTGAAAGATAAACTCTTTCGTTTGGCACTCCGAATCACCTTCGACAGGGCCGAAGCAGAGGATGTTGTTCAGGATACGATGATTAGAGTGTGGAATAAACGTGAAGAGTGGACACAGTTCGGATCTATTGAGGCTTATTGCCTGACTGTGGCGAAGAACCTGGCCATAGACCGAAGCCAAAAGAAAGAAGCTCAAAATGTGGAACTCACACCGGAAATGGAGGAAGAATCCGAGGCATCCGGTCCTTATGATCAGTTGATTAATAAGGAACGAATGTCAATCATCCATCGTCTGATTAACGAACTTCCTGAGAAGCAACGGCTTATTATGCAGTTGAGGGATATAGAAGGGGAAAGCTATAAAGAAATAGCGAAAATCTTGAATCTGACAGAGGAACAGGTAAAAGTGAATCTTTTCAGAGCAAGACAAAAGGTAAAACAAAGGTATTTAGAGATTGATGAATATGGATTATAAGTATATAGAACAGCTTTTAGAGCGATACTGGCAATGTGAGACTTCTTTGGAAGAGGAATCGGAATTGCGGTCTTTCTTTTCGGAGGAAGAGGTACCCGCTCATTTGCTCCGTTACAAGGACTTGTTTGTTTATCAGGCAGTTCAACAGGAAGCAGGGCTGGGAGAAGACTTTGATGAACGTATTCTGGCTCAGGTAGAGGCACCTGTAGTAAAAGCAAAGCGTCTGACGATGGTTGGAAGGTTTATGCCTTTGTTTAAGGCTGCCGCCGTGATTGCGTTGATTTTGTCATTGGGCAATGTAGCGCAACATACATTCTTTGCCGATGAGGCTTTGGATTATAATTATGATGCTTATAAGGACACATACGATGATCCCGAAGTGGCTTACAAACAAGTTTCTTCTGCTTTGATGATGGTGTCTGAAGGTATAAATAAATCACAGGATCAAATCGCCGGAGATAGTGTGAAGGTTGAATCGATTCGAGTGATGAAGGAATAAAATAATGAAGAGCGTTCTTTTAATGTGCTGGATGGCATTGCTGTCTGTGGCTGTTTCGGCCCAGGACTTTGCTTCACGTTTTATGGCTGAACATAAGGCGGATTCTAATGTGTGCTTCTGGGCGATGGAGCTGGCCTGAAAGACATTGTTTTCCAGCTCCTGCTCCGTGCGCCCGGTGTTCAGCACC
>ENA-UEQB01003271-UEQB01003271.1-human-gut-metagenome-genome-assembly--contig:-NODE-3271-length-10415-cov-2.862643_pt1 | contig 10415 bp, 8 predicted proteins | sample MGYA00242901_ERZ507918 | MGnify/ENA primary metagenome ERZ507918 (study PRJEB26167, sample SAMN06115405) | human gut metagenome | host: Homo sapiens | place: China:Sichuan | collected 2016-04-06...
CAAAAAAGAAGCCCTGTAATCCATTAAAATTACAGGGCTTAGAAAATTAGTGGCTCCCCCGGTTGGGCTCGAACCAACGACCTAGTGATTAACAGTCACCCGCTCTACCGCTGAGCTACAGGGGAGTTTGCATTCCATGGAACGCGGAGGGATTTTTACTGGAGGTACGGGCGTTTGGCAAGTACTTTTTTACTCTTGCAGGCTTTTTGACGCAAAAAGGCTTCCGCGGCGCGGTCATGGCAACGGTGTTTTCTTGACCTTTGAAGGGAGAATGACCAGACTTTCAGCGACATGAGTGAACATCACCATCATATTGCTGTCTTGGCCGGCGACGGCATCGGGCCCGAGGTCATGGCACAGGCTCTGAAGGTTCTGGATGCCGTAAGCGGCAAGTTTGGCTTTACCGTAAGCCGCAAGGAGGCATTTGTAGGGGGTGCGGGCATTGACCACTGCGGCAAGGCTCTTCCCGAAGAAACCATTCGCGCCTGCGAAGAGGCGGACGCCGTTCTGTTCGGCTCCGTGGGCGGTCCCAAATGGGAGCATCTCCCCGCCAATGAACAACCGGAACGCGGAGCCCTGCTGCCTCTGAGAAAACATTTCGGCTTGTATGCCAACCTGCGTCCGGGCGTATGCCTTCCGGCCTTGACCCATGCCTCCCCCATCAAGAATGAACTGATTGAAGGCGGATTCGATATTTTATGCGTCCGGGAATTGACTGGCGGCCTGTATTTTGGCCAGCCCCGTTTTCGCGAACGGGAGGGAGACGACGAAGTCGTCGTGGATACCATGCGCTACCATAAAAGCGAGATGGTGCGCATCGCCAAAGTGGCGTTCGAGGCTGCGCGCGGCCGCCGCAAGCGCGTCACCAGCGTGGACAAAGCCAATGTGCTGACCAATTCCCTGCTGTGGCGCGAGACAATGATTGAAGTTTCCAAGGATTATCCCGACGTGGAATTGCTGCATATGTACGTGGACAATGCAGCCATGCAGCTGGTGCGCAATCCCCGCCAGTTCGACGTGCTGGTGACGGAAAACCTGTTCGGGGACATTCTTTCCGATGAAATGGCCATGATTTGCGGTTCCCTGGGCATGCTGCCCAGCGCCAGCCTGTGCCAGGGCGCACAGGACAACGGCCTGTTCTTCGGCCTTTACGAACCCTCCGGAGGCTCCGCTCCGGATATCGCCGGCAAGGGCATTGCAAACCCGATCGCCCAGATTCTTTCCCTTTCCATGCTGTTGCGCTACTCCCTGGGAGAAAAAACAGCGGCAGACGCCATTGACTCCGCCGTTCGCCGCGTGATTGACCAGGGCTGCCGCACGGGCGACCTGGCTACGGGAGCTCCCGGAGAAATCCGCGTGAATACGGCGGAAATGGGTGATGCCATCATCGCCGCCCTGTAAGCAGAGCCGTTCTTCCGGCGCCGCAGGGGAAGGGACACCTGCAGCACGCCTTTCCTCCGGGGGGAGCGGTACCGCCTCCCCTCCGCTTTCCTCTTTCATTTCCGGGATTTTCCGGTTCTTTATCTATCTATCATGAACATCCTTATCATCGGCCAGGGAATTGCCGGAAGTTGTCTGGCGTGGGAATTGAAACGCCGCGGCGCGGAGTTTACGGTTGCAGACCGCCCCGTAGCGGAAACGGCCTCCCGGGTGGCGGCCGGATTGGTAAACCCCCTGACGGGCCGCGCCTTCCGCCCCGGATGGAGGCAGGAAGAATGCCTGGCGGCGGCAGAGGCCTTTTACCCGGAGACGGAACGGGAATTAGGCGGGTCCTGGTGGCAGAAAACTCCGATTTTCCGGGAAGTGGAGACGGAGGACCAGGTTGAAATCTGGCAGGAACGCCAGACGGCTCCGGAATCCTGCGCCTATGCCGGACCTCTTTTTCCATGGCCGGAACACTGGGAAGGCCGCGGGAAAGCCGCCTATACGCGAGGTTCCGCCGTGCTGCACGTGGAAAACATGGTCACTGCCATGCGGCGTTTTTTTATGGAACAGGGCCGTTTTGTGGAAGCGGATGTATCCCCCGCAGATATCCGGCCGAATGCAGACGGTCTTTTCCATTGGAACGGGCGGACGTTTTCCCACATAGTCTGGTGTACCGGCTGGGGAGCCGGGCTTCATCCGGACATGTCTCCGCTGAAGGGGCGCCCCTCCAAAGGAACCATTCTGGACTTGGACTTGAAAGAGCTGGACTGGCATGCCGGCATCCTGCATTTCGGACACTGGCTGGTTCATAACGGTTCTTTCTGGCGCTTCGGGGCCACCTACGCGTGGGTGTGGGATGCTCCCGGCATTCCGGAAGCCCCCGCCGTCCAGGAATTGATGCTGGACCTTGTTAAACGCTATTCCGGGAACATGGACGTCATCCGCGCCCGTGCCGCCGTCCGCCCCATCATCCGCCGCAGCCAGCCGGTCGCCGGTCCCATTCCCGGGCTGGACGGTCAGTTCGTCTTCTCCGGGCTGGGCAGCAAGGGGGTGACCACTTCCCCCTGGTCCGCCGCCCAGCTTGCCGGACATCTCGTGTGCGGAACGGATCTGCCGCCGGATCTGCTGCCTGCCGCGCTCTGGAAATGATACGGAACATCAGCTGTCCTTCCTTGAACGGAACAGCTATTTTCCTTGTCAAAAGGTTCTGAACGCGATTACATGCGGCCTAATATGCGAGCGGAGAACGAGAACTGGGGAGATACGGTACGGAATCATCTGTTTGACCAGCGCAGCGCCGTCATGGTGCACTGGCTGATTCTGCTCAATGTAGTCATCTTTATCCTGGGATTCTTCTTCCAAGTGGACATCCCAAGGAATATTTACCCGCCTGTCCATTTGGACTTGATCCAGCTTTACGGAGCTTACAGCGAATATACGTGCTTTCACGAGGGGGAATTATGGCGGTTGCTTACCTATCAGTTTCTTCACGCCAATCTGGGGCATATCATGTTCAACATGATTGCCCTGTGGTTTTTCGGCCCGGTTGTAGAAGAACGTTTCGGCCATTGGCGCTTCCTGCTGTATTACCTGTTTTGCGGCGTGGCTGCAGCCCTGTTTTCCTCCCTGCTGGGGTACATGGGATTTTTTGATCCGGAATGGCGCTTCATTCCCATGGTGGGGGCCTCAGGTTCCATTTACGGCATCATGGCCGCATGCGCGGTGCTCTTTCCCCATGCCCGGGTACAGCTTCTGTTTCCTCCGGTTAATTTGAGCGTGCGCCAGTTTGCCCTGGCCGTTCTCGGAGTCGCCGCAGCCGTCATTATCTTCCAATGGAACAATGCGGGCGGGGAAGCCGGCCATCTGGGCGGCATGTTCGCCGGATTTATTCTGACATTGCTGATTTTATGGAAGGAAAAGATGTCTTCCCCAAGACGGAAAGCCGCCTCTTCTTCCCACTATTCCCCTGAGCCTTCCAGCCGCCGCCCGGCACAGGCTTACCCCTCTGAAAAGGAGGTGGATGAAATCATGGAAAAAATATCCAGGTCCGGCCTGTCCAGCCTGACGGAGGAGGAACGGGAAATTCTCCGGCGCGCTTCCCGGCGCTGAACTATTTGTTAGATATTTTTATATTTTTCGTTATTTTCCTTCCTTTTTGCCATCCATTTCCTAGCATGGATGAATGATGACGCGACTGTATTCCTCCACCGTCCTGGGCGTAGATGGCGTAGAAGTGGAGGTGGAAGTGGATTTCCGCCCCATGGCGGAAAAACGCACCTTTATTGTCGGCCTTCCGGATGCGGCCGTGAAAGAAAGCGGGCAGCGCGTGGACACGGCCATACAAAACAGCGGCCTTCCCTTTCAGCAGGGTATCTTCGTCGTTAATCTGGCTCCGGCGGATTTAAGGAAGCAGGGCCCCGGATTCGACCTTCCCATCGCCCTGGGAATGGTTGCGGGAGCGGCTGAAAAGGAGATGGACGCTTCTGCCTGGTGCATTGTGGGAGAACTGGCCCTGGACGGAACCGTACGCCCCGTGCAAGGCATTCTGCCGCAAATCATGGAAGCGCGGCGCATGGGCAGGAAGCGCATCATGCTGCCGCAAGCCAATGCCTATGAAGGGACGCCCGTACAGGGTGTGGAAATTTATCCCGTTTCTTCCCTGAGAGAAGCCTGGCATTTGCTTACTTCCGACGCCCTGCCGCCTCCATTTACAGGTTCAGGGCGAGAGGCCCATGCTCCACGGGACAAAGACGCCGCTGTGGATTTTGACGAAATCAAAGGGCAGCCTTATGCACGCCGCGCCATGGAGATTGCAGCGGCAGGAGGCCATAATATCCTGCTTTGCGGCTCTCCGGGGTCCGGCAAATCCATGCTGGCGCAAAGACTCCCGACCATTCTTCCGCCTCTGAGTCCGGAGGAAGCGCTGGAGACCAGTAAAATCCACTCCGTATGCGGTCTACTGAAACGGGGGAACGGCCTGGTGGACCAGCGTCCGTTCCGGGCTCCCCACCACACCATTTCCGATGCCGGGCTGATGGGGGGAGGTGCAAATATCACGCCGGGAGAAGTATCCCTTGCTCACAACGGCGTTCTCTTTCTGGATGAATTGCCGGAATTCCGCCGTGCCGCTCTGGAAACCCTGCGGCAGCCGCTGGAAACCGGCCAGGTAGTTATTTCCCGCGCTTCCGGCACCATGACATTTCCGTGCCGTTTCATGTTGGCAGCCGCCATGAATCCGTGTCCCTGCGGTTATCTGGGAGACAGAAGAAGAGCCTGCACCTGCCCCCCGGCGCAGATCGCACGCTACCGCCGCAAAATTTCAGGCCCGCTGCTGGACCGGTTTGACCTGCTGATGGAAGTTCCCGCCGTGGATCCCTCCATTCTGGCTTCCGCGCCTGCCGGAGAATGTTCCGCCAGTATCCGGGAACGCGTGGCGGCCGCACGGCGGCTCCAGTCCAGCAGATACGCAGGAACGCCTTTCCGCAATAATGCGGCCCTTTCCGGAAAAGCGCTCCAGAAGTATTGCCGTCTGCTGCCGGAAGGGAGGGCTATCCTGCTCCGCGCCGTGGAAGAACTGGCCCTTTCCGCCAGAGCCTATGACCGCATTTTAAAGGTGGCCCGAACCATAGCGGATTTGGAAGGAATTTCTGATATTCAGGATGTCCATTTGTATGAAGCCGTGCAGTACCGCGCTTTCGAGCAATCACTGAGGGATTAGCACTATGAATCTCTCTCCTTTCGCAACTATCCCAAAAACAAAGACATATTCCCGTTCCGAAAATAAAAAAGAGGCAGCTTTTCAGCTGCCTCCCGAATAACGAGGATATTTACTATGAACGTCTGCGGCGCAGCAACATGGCTCCCAGGCCCAGCAGGCCCAAAGACGCTACGGCAGGCTCGGGAACCGTTTCGTAGGAAACCTGTATACCTGTAATTGTATAAGCGGAAGTAGCGCCTCCAGCACCACCGCGCACTCCGGCAACTACCTTATACCCTTCCTCCCAGGTAAGGGGAGCCGCCGACATATCCAGGGAAATTGTCGTTGTTTCCGATGTAGAGGTAAATGAAAAATCCTGTATCCTGGAAAGTCCCTCAACCAGAGTGCCGGTTGAATCATATACGGCTGATTACAGAAGAAGGAGTATTGCAGGAAAACGTAATGGAAGAAATGGAATCCCCCTCCTGCGGCCCTCCAAGAACCATGGCAAAGGAAGACCCCGCTACTCCGGAGCGACCGCATAATGTAATGGAGCCTACATCATCCTGGTTAACCCAGGTGCCTTCGCCGTTTACCGCCCAATTCCCAACACTGTTGTTATTGCCGCCGGCATATATTCCATTTTGCAGGCCTTTTACTTTGTCCAGAAGCTGTTGCCCCGATGTTCTCGCCATAGTGGCGGTCTGTGATACGCCTTGCGATTCAGGAAGCTCAGCAACAATCGTAGCCGCCTGGGCGGACATCATACATACGCAACTGGCTAACAAAACATAATGATAAACTCTCATAACGCTTTGCATTGATTAGAGGATTGTTAATCCGCTCTTTTTCTTTCCGTAACATTATGGGGAAAACGCTGGACCTATTTTTTTCATGAATGGTTTATGATAACGTTCGATTCATAATAATGAATGATTTATGAAATAACATGCAGCTGTTAGAATGGAAGAGGCGCAAGGATTAGTCTCTATAAAGCCCTTGCATCAAAAAAGAAGTCCACTGCCGGAATACTGCTCTTTCAACTTTTTATGTTGACAACGGATTAACAATCCGCTGTCCCCTTTATCCAATCCTTAATGATAAAGAAAAAGCCGCCTCACTTTGCTGAGGCGGCTTTTTCCAAGAAGACTTTTTAACGAATAGCTTCCAAAGCCTCTTTGAGGTCCGCAATAATGTCTTCCGTCCCTACGGAAAACCGGATGAGGTCAGGCCGTACGCCCGCCTCCATGAGCTGCTCATCCGTCAACTGGCGGTGCGTATGGCTGGCGGGATGGAGAACGCAGGTACGGGAGTCCGCCACATGGGTCACGATGGCGGCCAGCTTCAGACTGTCCATGAACTTGATGGAACGTTCACGGCCTCCCTTAATGCCGAAGGTTACCACACCACAAGATTGGCCACCGCGGAATTGCTTCTGCGCCAATTCATAATACTCATTGGAAGAAAGACCCGGATAATTAATCCAGGCAACATCTTCCTGCCCTTGCAGGAATTCCGCCACTTTCTGCGCATTTTCACAATGCCGCGGCACACGCAGGTGGAGGGTTTCCAAACCCAAATTGAGCAAAAAGGCATTCTGCGGAGACTGGATGGAACCCAGATCGCGCATGAGCTGGACGGTCGCCTTGGTAATATAGGCTCCCTTGCCGAAGCTTTTGCTGTAGGAGAGCCCGTGATAGGAGGGGTCCGGTTCCGTCAAACCCGGGAATTTATCCTTGTGCGCTTCCCAGTCAAAGTTGCCGCTGTCCACAATCACGCCGCCCACGGCGGCGGCATGGCCGTCCATGTACTTGGTGGTGGAGTGGGTGACGATATCCGCACCCCATTCAAAAGGACGGCAATTAATGGGTGTGGCAAAGGTATTGTCCACAATGAGGGGAACGCCGTGCGCATGGGCAATATCCGCCATTTTACGGATATCCAGCACGCAAAGCGTGGGATTGGAAATAGTCTCCGCAAAGAAAGCTTTCGTATTGGGGCGGAACGCTTTGGCGATTTCCTCCGCCGGAGCGTCCTGGTCCACGAAAGTAACTTCAATGCCCATTTTCCGGAATGTGACGGCAAAGAGGTTGTATGTGCCCCCGTAAATCGCCGAAGCACTGACGATATGATCCCCAGCCTCGCAAATATTGAAAATGGCAAAGAAGGAAGCCGCCTGGCCGGAAGACGTCAGAATGGCGGCCACACCGCCCTCCAGTTCGGCAATTTTTCTGGCAACCGCCTCATTGGTGGGGTTCTGGAGGCGTGTATAAAAGAATCCGGCTTCTTCCAGATCAAACAATTTTGCCATTTGTTCGCTGGTCTCGTACTTGAACGTCGTGCTCTGGTAAATGGGCAATACGCGGGGTTCGCCCTTTTTAGGCGCCCAGCCCGCCTGCACGCACAGGGTCTCCGGTCTCAATTCCTGATTCATCATGCGGGGCATGCTATGCGATGCCACCTGCCTTGTAAAGCAGGGAAAACCAGACGTATGGACAAATTCGCCCCTGCCCCCGCCGAAGCACGCTTCCGGGTTTTTCCCAATGTAAAACCCCCTGTTCCCGGTAAATCAACCGCAAGGACAGGGGCGTTTTACCTGCGCGCGGGATACCCTACGATCAAATGAAACGGCAATTCCTCCGATACCCCTTTCCCGGAACCAACCGTTCCCCGGTGAATAAAGCCGGGCATCTCACTACTTGATTTCCGGCAAGGGGGTGGAAATTTCCTCTTCCGTCAGATAGCAGCCGGGATCGGACCCGTACCAGTGTCCGTTGGCAAACGCGGCACGGGTGCGGAAGCCTCCGCCGCACAGGGCGAAGTGAACGCAGCGGCCGCAACGGCCTTCAATCTTCTTCTGCCGTTCCAGAGGATCGTCGGAACCGCGCAGCTCAGGCAACATTTCCGCTGCAGCTCCGGCCCTGGCATCCCATAAATCGGAAAACCGGTCACTTTTCACATTGCCCAGAGTAATGGATTGCCAGAACTGGTCCGGATGCACGGCGCCCTGTGTGTCAATATTGGCGATGCCCCGGCCGGAACTGTTCGCGCCGCCGCCATTCCATTGAAGCAGGCCGAGGGTTTCCTTCGCCAGAGGGGAGCCTTCCCGGAGCTGGCGCAGAAGCAGGTAAATTCCGTCCGCAGGCTGGGTTACAGTCAGCACTTCACGGTTTTTTCTCTCCGCTTTCCATTCCTCCACACGGGCAATCAGCGTATCCATGGCATTCCTTGCTTCCTCCTGAGTCAGGGTCTGCACTTCCACGCCGCGGCCAGTGGGGACCAGATGGTAAAAACAGACGCGCTGGATGTCGTTGGCGTCAATAAAATCCAAAATCTGGCCCATGCACTGCACATTGTTGCGGGTCAGCGTCAGGCGCAGGCCTGTCTTTTGCCCCACTTCACTGCAAAGCCTGAATCCGCGCACCGCCTGCTCAAAAGAACCTTCCACACCACGGAATTTGTCATGAACGGCGCCAATGCCGTCCAGGGAAATGCCTACGTACGCCACGCCCAATTCCTTGAACCGCCCTGCAGCTTCCGGCGTAATACGGGTGCCGTTTGTGGAAATGGTCACCTTCAGCCCTTTTCCGGTAGCACGTTCCAGCAGTTCCATAAAGCGCGGATGCACCAGCGGTTCCCCTCCGGAAAAAAGGAGGGCATTCACCTTATAGTCCGCCAGATCATCAATGACCGCGCAACACTGGTCCCAATCCAGCTCTCCCTTAAATTTCCGGGCAGAGGCGTCTGCATAACAATGCACGCATTTGAGATTGCAGGTACGCGTAATATTCCACACCACAATGGGCTTGCGCGCACGGGACGAAGCCGGTGCACAGGATTCCACGGCGCCCCCTGCAAAACGACCGTGCCCGTGGCCCTGTCCGTATCTCAAATGGTCCGCGGGCTGTTCCGCCCCTGTCCAAAGTCTGGTAATATTAATCATGGTGTTGTGAAAGCCTGGGCTGATAAGGGCAAAGGTTGTCTTCCGCCATCATGTCTCCGTAAACGGCATAAGCGCGAGACCGGGACCCTCCGCAGATGGTACGGTACTCACACCGTCCGCATTTGCCCTGCAACGCATTGTCATCCCGGAGTTTGAGGAAAAGGGGGTGCGTGCGGTAGATTTCTCCAGGGTCATCCGTCCGGACGTTTCCTGCCGTTATGGGGAGAAAACCGGAGGGCTGTATTTCCCCGGTATGAGAAATAAACATAATGCCCTTGCCGTCCCGGGTGGGAATGGCGCGGCGAGCAGGCTTGCTTCCCTGAGCACGGGCTTCCTGAAGCGCCACGCGGCGATAATGGTGCCCTTCCGTCGTTTTGACGCCGAAAGAAACCTCATGGCTTATCCTGCTCAGTTTTTTCCAGACGGCTTCCACTTCTTCCGCCGCAGGCATCTCATCCATGGCGGCGCGGCCTGTGGGCACCAGAAGAAACACGCTCCACATGCCCGGTTTCATTTTTTCCACCAGCTCCACAAAGTCGTCAAATTCTCCCAGCGTGCTTCTGGTGATGGTGGTGTTGATTTGCAAGTGCATGCCGGCTTCCTTCGCCATTTCCGCAGCCCGGAGAGTCCGTTCATATGTGTGGGGGACGCCGCGGAAGGCGTCATGGGTACTTTCATGCGCACCGTCCAGGCTCAATGACATGCTCTGAACCCCAGCTTCTTTCAACGCATGGAAATCCGTGTGCAACAGCCGGGCGGTAGCAGCAGGGCTCAATGCCACATGCAGCCCCTTGCCGGAAGCCGCACGGACCAATTCCAGAATATCCGGCCTCATGACCGGGTCTCCGCCTGTCAGCACCAGCATGGGAGGCCGCAGTTCCGCCAACTGGTCAATCAGGCGCAATGCCTCCTCATGAGTCAATTCATCCGGGTGGGGACGCGGCTGGGCGACGGCGCGGCAATGTCTGCACGCAAGCGCGCAAGCGCGCGTCACTTCCCAGAAGACCAGGAAAGGGCGTTCATTGAGATCTGTTTCACTAAAAACCGGGCGCAGTTTGCAGGACAGCCAATTTAGAACAATTATAATTTTTTGACCAGCCCAAAAGGACGCATCCTTTAAAAAGTTCACTTAGCCGCCTCTTCACGGATTTTTTGAACTTCCTTAGGCAGTTCGGAAAGGGAATTCAGAGCTTCCTTCAGGTTCCTGGAAGCATCCGGAGAAAGCATGATGGCCGTTACATGCTTGACAATGGGCTGCATCATTTCCACAAGCTGCTGCTGCACTCCCATCAGCTTGGCCTGCTGGTTGCGGGTGAGAGGCGGCAGGGCAGCCTGTTTCCTGGCAACGTC
>ENA-UEQB01003272-UEQB01003272.1-human-gut-metagenome-genome-assembly--contig:-NODE-3272-length-10411-cov-3.920166_pt1 | contig 10411 bp, 4 predicted proteins | sample MGYA00242901_ERZ507918 | MGnify/ENA primary metagenome ERZ507918 (study PRJEB26167, sample SAMN06115405) | human gut metagenome | host: Homo sapiens | place: China:Sichuan | collected 2016-04-06...
ATAGAATCCCTGCCTTGACTCGTCATCCTTTGTAATATTGATATTACATCCCATTAATGCCTGATTTTCCTCTTCTTCTGCATCTTTCCATCTTCTTAAATCAAAATAGCGGAAACAGTTTTCTGCAAATAATTCTATGTGACGCTCTCTTTTTAGTACTTCCTTAAAATTTCTATAAGTATTGTAAGTATTATCATCAAAATCAGGTAAGCCGGCACGCATTCTGATAGGTTTCATCGCTTCCCTCATTTTGGTGGGATCACGTTTGATTTCCACTTCTTGGTCATTGAACGTTTGCATAGTATATGTGTTTCCACTAGTTAATTCATTGAGGGCTTCTGCATAAATGAGTAAAACTTCTGCATACCGTATAGTCGGCTCTGTTTTATTTGTTCGGTATCCACCCTCAGAATAAGAGTCTTCTTTGTTATAGTATTTTTTAAATCCTATGCCAGTCAGTGGACAGTTCTCAGTAAATCCTTGTTTACCATTTACTTCATCTCTGTAATACCAGCACTGGAAGTTTTTCTCACTAGATAGCGAGGAACTTTCACATTCCCATGTAGCACCATTGAAACCAACACAAGCATAGAAACGTGGTTCACGTTTTGCATACATCAGTGATACACCTGCTCCCATGAAGGGAGCTCCATTCATGGTTTGCGGGTCATTAGCTGTTTCTGTGAATCCTTCTCTTACATAATATCCTGTTGTCTCTGCCTCTTCTATAGTTTGTCCATTGTTCATATAATAAGTATCGACCATTTTTTGAGTAATAGCGACTTTGTTATCTCCGTGGGCAGTTCTGGGCATACTTTTTTTATTAAAGAAATCTTCGATTCCACAATTTCCTGTTGCTTTGGTTTTAGTAAATATTAATTCTGGATTTTTAGAACCACGAATTGTTCCATCAAACATTTCTTTATAGGAAGCATAAGGATCTATGTTGCTCCATCCATTGGGAAATTCTTCATTAGAATAAGTTTCATGATAGGGGGGACGTTCATATTCAGGCACATTATTTTGGGGCTCTACTGTATATAAGCTGTACTGCTGTAGATTAATCACATCTTCTGCGGCAGCAGCGGCCCGTGCCCATTTTGATTCATCATATTCTTGATTATATAGTTGTGTTCCGTCCAGGTTTTTAATATTAAAGAAATCAGTATTTCCATTATTCATAGGACTGGCTGCGTATAATAGTATTCTAGCTCTTAATGCTAAAGCAGCACCTTTGGTAGGGCGTCCTAAATTATTGATGGTACGTGTTCTTGGCATAACCCGAGCAGCGAGTTTTAAATCATTGTCGATGAAATCGATGATTTCATCAAATTTAGCGCGAGGCAGAGATAATTCTTCATATGAAAGACTAACATCTAATCCATGTTCAGGAATTAAAGGCACAGGACCGAAGGTTCTTATTAAACTCCAATAGGCAAATGCTCGTAAAAAACGGGCTTGTCCCTGCATATCCGAAATATCCTCATAAGTAAGTTCCGGACACTCTACTACTTTGTCAATAAATGTAGAGGATTTACGAATACATTCATAGGTTCTATTTAAATGGTTTTCGTAAATAGGGAAATTACTGGCACTATAATTACAGTTCTGCAGAGCTTTTCCGTCCGGGTGGACTAAATCATCACTAGCCCACATCAATTTGGAACCGAACTCTGTAAGATTGTCTTGTTTTAAATAGTCGTATGGATTGGATAACCATCCTTCTACATATACTCGTTTGGAGAAAGCGGAATCTACCGATAGCATATCATAGAAATATTTATCTACGTCCAGGAAATCTGCACATGAGTGAAAGGATAATGAAGCGCAGAAAATAGTAATGAATAATATTATCTTTTTCATATGGTATTTTATTTAGAAACTTAATTTAAGATAGCAAGAGTAGGTTCTGTTTATAGGATAAGCATTTCCACTTCGAACTCCACTATTTTTTTCATCAGTTGTTGCATTTTCAGGGTCCCACAGCTTGAATGGGCTCCAAGTGTGTAGATTTTCGCCAATAAATCCGACTTGCATATTGCTAACAAAAAACTTACGAGTAAAGGTTGTGGGAACATTATAGCGTAATTCAATGTTTTTAAGACGAATATAGCGTCCATCCCTTAACCAAAAAGTTGATTTCTGGTTGTTGTTGTCATTATTCCCCCAAGTTAAACGCGGCCAGTTAGCATTCGGATTTTCGGTAGAAATATCTCCGGAGATTTCACTTGGAATCCATCGGTTGCTATCCACCATAGTCTGTAGAATATTACCGGTTTGTCCATTTCTGAATGCGTGTGGTCCATTTCCACCAATGAAGAAGTCGCATTTTCCTGAACCTTGGAACAGGATATTGAATTCAAAATTCTTCCAGCTTGTACTTAATCCCATACCATACTGGACTCCCGGAACAGTTCTATAACCAATTGGAACGATATCATCGTTGTTGACCACTCCATCACCGTTTACGTCTTTATATTTGATATCTCCAGGGAGTACTTCTTTTCCACCGAAGTCTTGTCTTGGACTACTGCGAACATCTTCCTCATCCTTGAATAATCCCATAGCTATTAAGCCACGCGTCTGATTCATTCGGAATCCTTTTTCCATTTTGTACCATAATTCATTGGCTGCCTCATCTTTATCCAGAATCTCAGTGTTCTGATAAGTCATATTGGCACGAATAGTGAATTTTACTTGTCCGATTTGATCGGAATATGCTGCGTTCCAGTCAAATCCATAACTCTTCATTTTACCTACATTAGCCATTGGAGCTTTATCTGCCAATCCTGTTGTTTCAGGCATATGACTGCGCGTCATAAAAATATCATCTCGTTTATCTAGGAAAATATCAGCGACTCCTGTGAATTTACCGTGGAATAAACTTAAATCAAATCCTAGGTTGTATTTTTTGGCAACTTCCCAAGTCAGATTAGGAGTGCCGATTGTGCCATTTCGATAGCCTTGTATTTTGTTAGTTCCAAATTCACCAAATGAGTAGTCTCCATCAGGATGTGAATTTACCAATCCAATGTATGGAAAACGGCGTCCACCGATAATATCATTTCCTACTTCACCATAAGAAGCCCGGATTTTAAACATTTCTATCCATGGAGCTATCTTTTTCATAAACGGTTCTTCAGAGATAACCCAACCAGCAGAGAAAGCAGGGAAGAAGCCAAATTGCTTTCCTTTTTCAAAGTTCTCTGAGCCGGTATATCCCCAGTTTGTTTCTACTAGATAGCGATCCTTGTATGCATAAGTAAACCGGCCTGAATATGCTAGATTTCGTTTTGGAATAGATTCAATAATGTCTGTGCCTAAGTTTGTGTCAGATTTCTCTTGTAAATAGACCATGGCAAATGCTCCAAAACGATGTTTTTGGTTGAATAGTCTGGAATAACTGAGGGAAGCTTCCGTATAATACCGCTTATCTCCTTTAGTAGTTGATTCCTGGCCCATCAATTGTGCTGTTTGTACCCGTTTTAGAATTAAATTCCCGTCTGGATCACGATACTTTTCTGCTTCCCATAATTCAGGAGTCTTAATCCGCTTAATTTCGTTCTCATTATATGTATCAAATGCAAATGTTCCAACGAATTTTAATCCTTGAGTGATGAAATCCAAGTCTTGTTCCAATCTGATATTTGTTTCCATTTTATTTTGCCAGATTGTTTTATAGCCTGTTTTGGTCATATAATATTCTGGTGTTTTCACTCCGTCTACGGATGGTTCTTCCCCCGTTGAGTATTTGCGAGGAATACTTAATGGAGTTAATCTGGAGAAAGAATCCCAAATGTCGTTTGTACTGCTACCTGGTTGAGTGCGATTAATTAGGTAACCACCGATTCCTACTTTAACGAGTGTCGTTTTAGTAACATTCATATTAACGTTGGCTCGATAATTGAACCGTTCGTAAGTTGTGTTAGTATTATACTTGTTTTCAGCACTTTTACTTTTGTAAATACCAGCTTGACTGTTGTATCCTAATGATACATAGTATGTTACGTTTGTTCCACCTCCACTTAAGTTAATATTCGCTATGTATTTAGGTGATACTTTTTTCAACATAAGATCGCGCCAATTTACATTTGGGAATAAATCCGGATCAAGATTATTCTGTATAATATCTAACTCTTCACGGGTATAGCGGGGAGATTCGTATCTGCCTATACGGGCTTCATTTGCCAAGCTGGCATAAGTAAAGGCGTCAGCATATTCGGGCATCGGGCCTCTGGCGTCTAATCCTGCTAATACTTTTGCATTAATTTTTACTTTTCCTGCAACTCCCTGTTTGGTGGTTACCAATACTACACCATTTGCACCACGTTGCCCGTAAATGGCTGTTGCGGATGCATCTTTCAATACAGAAAAGCTTTCAATATCTTCAATGGGGATTTCATTGAAGCTTCTTTCTACTCCGTCTACTAAAACCAATGCTCCCTGGTTTGCACCGAATGTGCTGATTCCGCGAATCCAAAACTCAGACATATCTTCACCTGGTTCGCCAGAACTTTGTACTGCGATGATTCCCGGCACTACTCCCGCCAGGGAGTTGGTGATATTGGAACTTGGCGCTGTTAATTGCGCTATATCTACTGTAGTATAGGCTCCTGTCAAAGTCTTCTTTTGCTGGTGTCCACTGGCTGTTACGACTACTTCGTCAATAGTCTGGTTATCTTCTTGTAGAGTGACTATTGCTTCCTTTTTATTTTTAATTTTTATAACAGGGATTTCCTGGGTAGTGTAGCCAATATAAGAAATAACCAATATGTCGTATTCTCCTACTTTGATTTTAAACTTTCCGTCCATATCTGAAGTTACACCGAGTCCCGGTTGATTTTTAGCTATCACTGTTGCTCCGATAATTGGATTACCTGTTATATCTTTTATGATTCCCTGCACTTCTGGTGCATTGTTCTCTTTTCGTAATTGCTGTGCGGAGATATTATCTTGTACTCCCCATAGTGTTGTGATAAGGAGCAGAATGAATATTCGTTTCATGTTATTCATGGATAGTTTATAGATTTATATGTTATTCGATAACGACATTTCTGACACAATGATTTCCTCTGTCCGCAACAATTAAAGCGTTACCTGAGAATGTTACGGCTTCCGGTTCATAAAATTTAGCTTTATCAGGCAGTCCGTCTGTATGACCTGAATTTTGTGGCTGTCCGGCATATAAGGTTACTTCTCCTTCTGGTGTTATCTTTCGAATACAATGATTCATTTTGTCGGGAATGAGTAAATTACCTTCGGGATCCAGACAAGGAGTACTTGGCTGATTAAAACGTGCTCCTGTCCCTTTTCCAGAGGCATACCCTGATTCTCCGTAATCACCAGCAAACAATTCAGGAACCCCAAATGTATGTGTTGTCGCATTGTAAGTGACTTTATATATGCAATGTTTTTTGCGAGCTACGATATAAAGAATATCTCCAACCTTATTGAAAAGTAAACGCATTTCCATATCGTTGTAACCTTCACGGACAACTAACATTTTCTCATAATCACCATTACCTGTATGACGGTAAACAGCTCCCTCGGAGTTGTGGTCGAAAAAGACTTCTCCTGTTTTAGGATGTACAGCTACCGAATTGGTTCCTGCCTTAGGAATGGTAACTAATGCTTTTGTGTTTACAAAATTGGCATCACGTGTAGCGAACACTACATTGACATCTGTCTTAACATCGTCACCGGTCCAACGGTTTGGTATAAAAAGTGTATCCTCATTCAAATTGAAAACAACTCCATTGGGTGACTGGAATACTCCGTTATTATCATAAACGAGTGTTTCCACATTCCCATTGGAGGCCTTTCTGAGTGCTCCATTTTTGCTTTGTCCCCGTCCTTCGTCCACAAAATAAATAGTACCGTCTTTATCAGTTACAATTTGCCATGGGCGACGCAATAATGCCTCTGCGTATGGACCGTCTAATCGATTATCTTCTGCAGCCTTTCCTGGTACGCCGAATAAAGTACTCACATTACTTTTGAATAGATATCTGAATTCTGTTTCAGAAGTAAATTCTTCGAATTCTTCTCCTTTCTTAAGATACAAACGAACATAACCAGTGTCTGCTCTTGAAGGAACTATTGCGTAAATAATGTTATCATTCGCTCTGATTACTTTAGCTTTTTTATCGTTAACTGTTACTTTGATATAGTTAGTGTCTGTACCAAAGTTGTAGCCTTTCAATATCAGTTTCGTACCGAACCCACCACTATCAGGATAAAAAATATCAAATCTGGATTCTTCATCTGCTTTAGGAGGGAAGAAAGTCTCTTTATCGACCTTTAGTTCATCATTACAACAAATAGTAAGAAGCGATAGCAGCACAACGCATAGCGGAAATACTAGCCTCGTCTTACGACTTTTGATTTTTAAATTTTTCATGGTTCTTAGATTTATAAATTATGATTGAGATTAGTACTGGTTCAACTGATTGTATCTATATTACCTAAATAGGATACTACTTCTAAAAATTGGTGGAGATTTACTGTGCTTTTTCATATTCTGAATATTTTCTTGAGCGAAATAAACGAGTTGGCCTTAATTGGATAATTAAATTGAGGTTAATTAATCGAATAAATTTATTAATTACTGATATTATCATGTATTTATTTCATTTTTCATTATATGTTAATAGGTTATATGACACGTGATTAGTTATAGTCCCCATTTTTTATTAGCTTTATTATCTGCTTTATATTCAATAAAGCCGCCATTGACTATCTCTGTCCAGTTAATCCATTTTTTATTGCTTTTTACTTCATTTATTTTCATACTATTAATATAAGATTTAGAGGAATCTCCTCCTTTTATTTTCAGCTTTCCTTTAGGAAAGTGTAAAGTGATGTCATTAAAATATGGCAGACTAACGCTAAATCCGGCTACTCCGGGAATCATAGGATACAATCCGATGGAAGCAAATACATACCACGATCCCATTGAACCACAGTCATCATTTCCCGGCATACCATCTGCTTTGGAAGTGTACATTTCATTTAATATCCGGTGTACAGTTTCTGAGGTTCTATAAGGCCGGTCTGTCCAGTTATATATCCAGGGCACTTGAAAATCCGGTTCGTTGCCGGCAGCAAAATGATGATCATCGTAGCCTGCGTCCAGTCGTACAAACAGACTGTCCAGTCGATTAGATGCAGCTTTTTTACCTCCGATGGTATCGATCAGTGTTTCCAGATCATGAGGGACCATCCAAAAATAGTTTTCTTTGGTTGCTTCGCGCCAGTCATGATCAGGATGTTTCCAGCTTAAGTCATGATTGTGCCGTGAGCGCAGCCATCTGGTAGACGGATCATATAAATTTTTCCAATTTAGTGAGCGTTTTATAAAAAAGGAAGCCTCCTGATTATTTTTTATAGCTTGAAGGGCAAATTGTCCAATAGCATAGTCTGATGATACATATTCAAGACATAAGGAGGCGTTTTCTATCCCCTTTTCTATGTAATTGGATAGTCCGGGACGTACTTCTACATTCTGTGAGTAGGTTCCTGGAATACAAGCGCCTCGTTTCATGTGCTTATAAGCCGTTTGAATATCGAAGTTCTGTCCGCCAAATGCATACGTATTGGCAATGATGATAGGCATTGGGTCGCCATGCATTACGCCGGTTTCTATATTAGCGGCAATCCATCGTCCATAGCCTCCGGCTTGCTCGGCAAAGTCTATTGCAGATTGCATCATGTCGGAGGCTTCTTGAGGATAGAACATGGCCAACAGTTGACATTGGGTACGATACGTATCCCATCCGCTGAAAGTAGTATAGTATTCTCTTCCGGATGATACCTTATGAACAGCAAAATCGGCTCCTATATATTCTCCATTAATATCATTGAATATATTGGGATGAATGAGTGTATGATACCAGTGAGTGTAGAATTGGGTTAGCTTATCAGGATTATCCGAATGAATTTCTATCTTTCCTAGTTGTTTGTTCCACTCGTTTCGTGTATCCGAAAGTACTTGTTGGTAATTACGGTTCTCGTTATCCATCCGCAGGTTTTCTTTGGCATTCTCAACTGAAACATACGATATGGCAATTTTATATTCAACCGAAGTATCTTGTTCCGTATCAAAGGTGAAATACCCGCCGGACTGGGCTCCTCCAATTTGTTTTCTACCTTCTTTGATGTTATTCCCTTTCCAGGTTCCATATTCTTTTGCCTTGTGATTAAATTCAGCGGCAAAAAATACCCGGTAATCAGTTTTATAACCGCAGAAATCTCCGCCTTCCGCATACCCCTCACAGGAAGAAGATGAAGTTATTTTAATATAGGCATTGGAAAGGGCTGTGGAGCTGACTCCTGCACCAATCAATACGGTCCCTTCTTTTTTATCAGCGGGGAATATGAACCGGGCAATTCCGCTACGTTTTGAAACGGTAACGTCGCAGATGACATCGTCTTTCATTTGTAGAGATAAACATCCGGCTGTTGCTTCTCTTATTTCTCTATAGGCCGGAAAATCTTCCATATTTTTAGGAGACTTTGTCACTTTCCCACTGATAGGTAGTACTGGGAAATTGCCCATATGCGGACATCCGGAACCGGACATCTGATTGACTACGATACCTTTCTGCGGCGAAAAGAACGAAGGCGTGAATTGCATCATTCCAAACGGATAGCTGGCACCAATATAGGTAAATCCGCAGCTTAATCCATTTCCTTTGCTTCCTATGCGTGTATCAACCATTTGGGCATAGTCCGTTTGCTCTTCGGTATTCTGAGCAATACTTGTACTTTGGATAAATAAAGCGAAGGATAAACTAATAATCCATTTTATACGATTGTTGGTTTTCATAAGGTATTTTATCTTTTAAGATTAATTGCTTGCACATTACATAAACCATTATTAATTGCACGGTTAATTCCGGGTTCCTTAACCTATCCTTTATTTTACTTTTATTGTACCATGTTTGCAGGGGAAGAAAACAGCTGCGAAGCAGATATTTTCTTCCGCAAGGCATGGTATGAGCAGGCTATGCCTGCGAATCGTAGAATTTGCTGTGAAAACAGCAGATAGACGCTGTAAGCGGCTAACCCACGGATAGGTCCGTGGGTATTGTACCATAAAAGAGAGAAGAAATAAATAACCTCTGCCATAAAAAATATGTAAATAAGGCAGAGTGATTGCTCACCCTGCCATTTTGTCAAATTTATTTATTCTGATATGCGCGGTAAAGGAACGCCACAATCTGACCGCGTGCGCAGTCCTGATCGGGGGCAAAGAGACCGCCGCCGATGCCGCTTGCAACGCCGTTTTCCACAGCCCACGCCACAGCTTTGGCGTAGTAGCTGCCGCTGCTTATATCGGTAAAGCTGCTCGTGCCCTTCGGCTCGGGAGAGCCTGCTGCACGCCACAGGAAGGTGACGATCTGCGCTCTTGTACAGTCACCGTTCGGAGCGAAGAGATTATTACCGACACCGGTGGTGATATTCTTTTCTACCGCCCACTTGACCGGCTCAAAATAGTAGGCGTCATTGGGCACATCGTAGAAGAAATTCAGAAGGCTGTTGTCTTCCATGAAGGTGGCTTTAACGTTCACCTTACCGGACGGCATGGTGAAGGTATATTTCCCGTCGCCCTTGTCGGTGAGTTTCAGCTCCTTGCCGTTCTTGTCGGTGACGGTCAGCGTCTCCAATGTGTAGCCGCTATCGGGCTTAACCGTGACGGTCACAGTCTCGCCCTTTTCCGCAGAACGCGGGCTGACGGTCACAGTGCCGTTCTCCGTCTTGCCGGGGGCGGTCACGGAATAGCTGGGAGAGCTGCTGCCACCACCGGAAGAATATGTTCTTACGGTTACAACACAGGTAGCCGTTTTCTCACCAGCCTGTGCAGTGATAGTAGTTGTGCCGTTGCCTACAGCAGTTACAACACCGTTTTCAACCGTTGCAACCTTTTCGTCAGCAGAAGTCCAAGCTACAGTTTTATCCGTTGCGTTATCCGGAGATACTGTCGCGGTAAGAGTAGCTGTTTTAGGGTCACGATTTGTGTAGAGGGTCAACGTGTTTTCGTTCAGTGCAATGCTTTCCACATTAACTTTCTGTGTACCATTCTTTGCTACAGTACCGCCAGCCAACCATACCGTGCCATTAACACTGCCGCCAGCCGGAACAATAATAACACCGTTTTCTTCATCAAGTACCAACGGCTCATCATTTCCAGACTGAATCGTTGTACCGCTCGTCGGATTCAATTGAATTGTGGTTCCATTGTCAGATACCAGCATCAACATCAGTTTTGTTCCTTGATATGCCGAGTTATCAGAAGCTGCTGCCACCTTAAAAGACTTTCCATCAGCAGGAATCAGCCGATAGCGGCTGCCTTCCTGTTCAGCAGGTGCAGTTACCGTATAGTTGCCCGCAGCACAAGTCGTTCCAATAC
>ENA-UEQB01003285-UEQB01003285.1-human-gut-metagenome-genome-assembly--contig:-NODE-3285-length-10379-cov-3.943118_pt1 | contig 10379 bp, 10 predicted proteins | sample MGYA00242901_ERZ507918 | MGnify/ENA primary metagenome ERZ507918 (study PRJEB26167, sample SAMN06115405) | human gut metagenome | host: Homo sapiens | place: China:Sichuan | collected 2016-04-06...
TTTAGAAACACAACCTTTAATAATTCTTTAGCTTTGCCCTCTATATATGTACCTTCGGAGTTGACTCCAGCCCGAATATATGGGTATATTACGTTGTCCTTAATTTTAGCATACAACCATACTTTCAGGATATATTCTGTTTTATCATCTGTTGTCTTTTCAAAACCAAGCCATTCTAAAAAATGGCCTGCATCCCGATCCGAGAATCCCTTAAAAATACATTCGATTTTCAATTCATCAGCGCGAGTTTCTGATAAATTCTGATGAAAATCTTTTTCCTCAATCAGAATAAACTCTCCACTTTGGGTTTTTAAAACATATCTAATTGCGTCAATAATAGCCGTTTTTCCAGAATCATTCTCTCCAATAAGAACATTAACACCTTCGTGAAAGTCTATAGATAAGCCTGGGGCTGAAGTATCAAAAGAATCCCCTTTGATACCATACTTCCTGAAATTCCAGATATTTAGTGTCTTTAAATACATAGCTTATACGTCTTTAATGTAATATGTCTTTATTACTTTTTCAAAATGACTAATGTTTTTATCTCTTGCTACTGAACGCATTCTGTTAAGATCAAAATAGTCAATGGAATATTTTTTTGTTTTTTCTTTTGCTGTAACTAATTTATTTGTAGATTCCTCGGTGAATCCTCCAGTGCACCATATTTCAAACTGAATCTTTTTACTATTAAGAGATTCACAAGATAAGGCCCAATCTCGTATAGCGGGGATTTTGGCAGAAAGCCATTCGTCAATGTATCCATCATCTATTGGATAATTATATCCTTTGCATTCTGCAAAAACAACTTTGTCTTGATATACGGCGTATACATCTATTTCTCGATGCTTAGAATCGTAATGAATATTCTTAGAAATCTCTAAACTTTGGCACTGCTGTCCGTGAAACAAACCGACAGCCATTTCGAATAAATCACCTTTAAGATTATAAGTTTTTCCTACTGCCAGTTTTTCGATGTTTTCTATCAGCTTTATATATTGATCAGGGTTGTTTTTCAATACAGCACCTGCATTTTCTATTAAATTTAAGATGCCGAAAATAGTCTCAGAATATTTCTTTCCAAATAATTCATCAATATTCCCAACGACTATTCCATTAGATTTAAGAGCATGATAAACGTCTGGGTTATGACTACCAACCAAGAGGAACGGGATAAATTTAGCTGATTGATTTTGCATAGAGATATTTTGCATTTTCTTTATAATAAACTGAATATCCACCTCTGTGATATTTCTGTTTAATACTATATCCGCTAAAACAAAAGCTGGGATCAATTTAGCACCTGATTTTGAAAATAGACTTTTGATATACGATGGAGCAACTATGCCAAATTGATACCTTGAGAATTCAGAGTCAAATCTAGCAGAGTCATATGAAATCAGTCCAATATTGCGTGCCCATTCATGAAAATGAGCAATGGTAATAGCTTGCAATGTATTTACTGCTTTGGCTCTTTTTTCGTTGATGTTAGCATATCCTGACAAACTATAATGAGTGGTTGACTCTTCAATAAGTCGTAGATTTTTCAGATCATTTAAGACTGACTCAAAACTTTTATGTCCCCTTTTGTGTAATATTGGACTTGCGGTAAAAGATGCCAATTTTTCTTTTAATATTATGCCATCATGCAGCTTGAGACTATTGATTATTAGATAATGTTGATTGGCATTTACGCGAAGAACATCTATTAGGCCATCGTAAAACTCTTCATCACCCCATTTATCTTTATAATATAGAATAGACTGATTGTCTTTGCATATTCCTTTAATCTTGTAGATACTTTCAGGAAGTCTTTGAATACGTTTCCTTGCATTAATTTTGGTAATACCAAGAGTCTGAACACAGTATTCCACCACCATTCCTGATGATACAACCACCTTATTATTAATATATTGCTCTATATCTGTCACGTCGCACTATTTATATAAAATACTTATATCCGGGCATGATTATTTTTTGATTTTAACAATCATACAAACTTTCACGCATAAAGTTAACATAAAACTCAATACCCACAAAGTGAAATCGTTAGAAGTTTAGAAGATCTCATTCATTTTGCCCTTCATTTTTTCTTTGTCGGAGATAGTGTAGTAGTACCGATATATAGTTTGCGGTGAATTGCCAGCTAGCTCGGCGACTTGGAGTGGATGAAAACCTTCGTCGATCATCTTTGAAATGTAGCTACTGCGAGCAGTTCCCCATGTAACTCGTGATTTGATGTCGCAATGGTCACAAATTTTTCGTAGCGTCTCGTTCACCTTCTCATTTATTCGCTTCACTCGACCATAAAGCTTAGATTGAGTAGGTTTACATCGTTTGATCGTTGGGAATACGTAATTCATATAGGCTTCTGATCGGTAGCGTTCAATAATTTCCGATGCTTTGTCGATAATGATCACTCGTGCCTGCTTGTCATATTTGGTACGGTCATAAATAATCATATCGTCTTTGATTTGATTGCGAGTGAGCAAACAGACATCTATAGCAGACATTCCTCCGGCATAATAACTGAATAAGAACAAATCGAGATATAGCCATTCTTTCTTTGTGAGCAGAGTACGGTCGAAAGCCTCAATCTGTTGCATCACTTCCGGCGAGACTCCTTTGGGCGTTGTTATCCGCGGTTTGAGTTTCTCTTTGAATGATTGGAATGCATGTAGGTTCACATTGTACACACCTTGCTCCTTGGCATACAGGCATACTGCTCGCAGCTTTCGTAATTTACCGCTTACATCTCCACCTGTTCCGTTCTTGGCTGCCCGGATTTGTATCCACACAGCGAAATCCTGAATAAACTTCTCTGTTAGGTCGCGGAATCTGTACTTGGAGAAATCTTGATGATATTTGCTTTTTGTAAATTGGTGAAGCGAGGTGTTTAGATATTGATACTTTCGAGATGTAGATAGACTTTTGAGTACACGACCATTTTTATATCGCTCTTGATTCTCGAACTTCACAGCCAGTTCTTCGATAATATCCGATATTGGGATGTATTTATTTCGGTAGTTTGGATTGGTATCGTAATAGTGAGATAACTCCACCGGTATCCAAGCTTTCCCTTGAAAATCCCAACGTTCACCTATTTTGAGATATTTAAGTTTTTCTTGCTGCAAAAACTTATTTTTCTCGAAAGAATCCTTTCCGGTAAAAAGTTGTGATGTTTTGTCCCATTCGGAATATAGTCCGGTGATGTTTATTACTTTTGTTACACGAGCGCAACCTTGTTTATAAAATACCATTTCGAGTTTGACGAAATCGATGTTTTTCGTATCTCTTTTACCTTTAATATTGACTGTAAACATACTGATAGTGATTTTAAGAATTTCACCTTTAAAACACTATCAATTAAGATGTTATGTGAAATATTTTAAAAAGTACTCCCTAAAGTGCCCAATACCTGTATGGCTTTTTATTGTAAATATCAGTATAATAGTCTTTTATTGCAAATCAGATGTATATAGACAAATGAGGTGTCCCCTATATCGAGACACCTCTTTTCTTTTCAAATTTATCATTTTCACTGTAAATGATAAATCGCATTTCACTTACTTATTTTACGTAAGTTGTTTTGGGAAAGCACAAACCGTTTTTATATTTATTTTTTTACTCACGCATTGCAATCATTTTTTCATGATAACGGATAATTGTTTCTATGGCGCATCCGACACTAATGGTAATTTTATCGAACGGTATATTGTTAAAAAGCATCAGTTCGATGTAAATACGCTTGGTTATGCTCATCGTAAGTTCACATTTCAGATGAAGGATCTTTGCGACTTTTTTCAGCGTTTGGTTTGTTAATTCTGTCATCCGCTTGATTCGCCCTGTCTGTTGTTCGACAGTTGTATGCTTACGGGTAAATATTGGTAATAAATACTCGCCATAACTTTGATCGCTATACTTATCAATGATATTGATAGCCTCTTCACACAATAAAACCTTGGCTACTTTTTCGGATGAGATACGCTTACAATAAAGATATCCGTACTGTACATCATTTCGTCTTAATGTGGCAAGTTCATTAATTGTTGAACCTCCTGTGTAATATCCAAACAGAAACAAGTCAACGTATAATTGTTCCCTTACCGATAACCGAGAACTGTCCATTTGTATTATCTTTGAGATACAAGAATGATCAACAGGTTTCTCAGCCACTGATGGTACACGCGCTATTTTGATTTTATCAAATACGGCTGTACTTACATTGGCTTCACGGAATATCCGGCGAAACATTTGAAGTTTATTCTCCACGTTGTGGCCATTGAGGTATTCCACATATCTTAGTAGAAATATCTCGTCTATATCGGTAAAAGTCAGTTCTCTGAAGTCTCGCTTCATAGACAATCGCATGAAATTGCTCAGGCAATCCCGAACATAACGATACTTTCGTGCATTCGATGATCCAACAATTATGTTTCCGTTTCTTACTCGTTCGGTATTCGATAGTTTCTCAATGACTATGCTGAATATCTCTGATACATTTTTGCTCATAACAGATATTTTTTCGATTAATAATCTTCCGACAATGTGTCGTTATATTAAAGAGTAGGGTGTTTTCTTTCGGAAGGTTTGAACCTGGAGAAGATTTTTAAAATTTTCTGTCTCTGGTTATATTTTCTATTCCCCAAAAATCGAATTCATCTCTTTGAGCATCTCGTCAGCTTTTGTATTCTTATAATAGTGTTTATAAATTACCATCGGACTATTACCGGCCATTTCGGCCACAACATAGGGTGAATAACCTTGATCTACCATTCGGGTAATAAAACTGGCACGGGCAGAGTACCATGTAAGTTTGCTTTTGACTTTCACAATGCCACACGCTTTGGCTAGGGTTTTAGTCATTTTAGTCGTCAGACCGCTTATCCTCTTTATACGTTGCATATCGCTCTTGTGCTTATGGGTGAACACAGGGAAGACATAGCTCTCAAAGCCATTACCACGGTATTTTTCGATAATTTGTTTGGCTTTCGCAATCAGAAGAGGTTTGGCTTGTTTGGGAAACTTCATGCGTTCATAGATAATTTTATCTTCTTTGATGCTGTCCCATGTCAGATAGCAGACATCTACGTTCGCCATACCCCCTGTATAATAGCTAAACAGGAATAGATCGAGATGTAATTGCTCTTTCTTTGAGAACAAACTACGATCGATATATTCAATTTTGGCAAGTTCTTTATATGACACAGCTTTTGATATAGTTGGTCCCCACTTGATATTATCACCCAAACATTCGAATACTTTCATATCCACACCGTATATTCCTTGCTTTTCGGCATAATGACAAATGGCTCTCAGCCGTCTGAGCTTCTGAGTTAATCCCCCTTTGTTTCTGTTCTTGATTCCGTTTTTTTGGATGTAAAGTGTATAATCTAGCAGAAACCGTTCTGTGATATCTTTGAAGTAATAGGTACTTAATCCTCGACTATATTCTTCCTGAGTAAATCGGAATAACGAGTTCTTGATCTCTTTGTAAGAGCGGGCATTATTGATACTTGTGATAATTTGTCCATTTTTGTATCGCTCTTTGTGGGTAAACTTATCAATAAGTGAATCAATCATCTGAATCACAGACAACGATTTCACTTCTTCCTTGCGAGTTTGGATTTCATCGAAGCAATGTGACAATTCTACTGGAGACCATACCCTGTCTTCAAAGTCCCAATCCTCAGCTACTTTCTGGTACTGGTTCTTGAGTTCGAACAAGATTTTGTTCTTGGCGGTGAGAGCGCTGTTGTTACCTTTGAATGATTGAGATGAGTTATCCCAATCCTTGACCGGACCGGAAACATTCAATACTTTGGTTACACGGGCGTAACCTGTTTTGAAGATAATCATTTCAAGTTTGACCATCTTCAGGTCTTTGGGATTGGCTTTCCCTTTGATGTTGATCGTAAACATAAAAATAGAGTTTAGCATTCGTAATAGGGCTCTTTCGGGTGAGATGAAATCTACCGTTAGAGGCTACATAAGACTAGTGCTTTCCTCCGAAATAGGTTTAAATAGTCCTAAACCTATAAATGCTAATCTCTATCAATGTACACAAAAACAGAGACTTACATCAGCTATTAATGTAAGTCTCGTAAAGTAGGGCTGCCTAAATAGTACACCCCTAACTTATTTGCATCCATTTGCCGAACTTTGCTTCATCAATCGATTGAAAATCTTAATGTTTAATTTAAAAGTGAAGCAAAATGTATATAGACAATGAAAACTTCGATAAGTGGATGGAACGACTGTCGAAAAAACTCTCAGAAATCGGGCAAGATCTGAAATCACTTATTAATACCGACAACGTATTAGATCCCAACGACAAGTTGTTAGACAATCAGGATTTAGCATTTCTGCTGAAAGTATCTCCCCGAACCCTGCAACGGTATCGGGCAAGTGGAAAGCTCCTTTATTTTACAATAAGTCATAAAACCTATTACCGTGCATCCGACATTCGTGCATTTGTACAAGAAAATGCCGATTGTAAGACCTATGAACGGTTCAAAAAGGAAAATCAACTCGATACGCAAACCGATGCAAAACAGGGTGGGTAATATTACCACCTGATGCAGTGCCATCACTCCCCATTTAGCAGAAACCGCCTCGCCCTGTGGCTCGGCTCATTTCGCTAAATGAAGCAAGAGGGAACTGGACTTTGTCCTGTTCTCCCTCTTGCCCTGCGGGGCAAAGCCTTCGGCTTTAATGGGTTACATTCGTAACCGTTTATAACAGTGATTATAAGCCGAAAATGTATTTCGCTTATAATCAACTGAATGAATATCGTTTTCTTTATAAAAAACTTATAATCATGGATAAGACCAGTAATATATCCACGTTTACCACCATCGGGATAGACCGACAGACGGGAAAGTTAATAGATAAGCTATGCAAACGCTATTCACTGAAAAAAGGTGAAATAGTCCGGTTGGCATTTGTCTATATTGATAAAGCGTGTATCAATCCATCGGAAGCACCTGAATCCGTAAAATCGGAACTGGCGAAAATAAATAAGAGACAGGATGATATTATTCGCTTCATCCGTCACTATGAGGAAGAACAACTAAATCCCATGATACGGGCAACAAATTCTATCGCTTTGCGTTTCGATGCTATCGGCAAAACTTTGGAAACTCTTATTCTCTCTCAACTGAAAGCCAGTCAGGAGAGACAAACAGCCGTACTCAAAAAGTTAAGTGAGCAGTTCGGCAATCATGCCGATGTGATAAACAACCAGTCCAAACAGATTAACGCACTCTACCAGATACACCAACGGGATTATAAAAAGTTGCTTCACCTAATACAACTCTATTCAGAACTTTCTGCTTGCGGTGTGATGGATAGCAAACGTAAAGAGAACCTGAAAGCTGAAATCATCAATCTGATAAATATATAGGATTATGCACATCGACTTTGCCCCGCCATCAAACGGTACATATAATAATGCTGGAAGTAGCCGGCAACTCGCAAATTATTTAGAGCATGAAGATTTAGAACGAATGGAAAAGGGTATCTATACAGAAAGCTTTTTCAATCTGACAGATGACAATATCTATAAATCAAAAGTCGTAAAAGAGATAGACACCAATATTGGGCAACTCCTGAAAACGGATGCTAAGTTTTATGCTATCCATGTCAGCCCATCGGAAAAGGAGCTTCAGGCAATGGGAAATACCGAGCAGGAGAAAGCCGAAGCTATGAAACGGTATATTCGGGAAGTCTTTATTCCTGAATATGCCAAGAACTTCAACAAAGGGCTATCCGAAGCGGATATAAAATTTTACGGGAAGATACACTTTGACCGTAGCCGTTCCGACAATAAACTAAACATGCACTGTCATTTGATTGTGAGCCGAAAAGACCAATCTAATAAGAAAAAATTATCACCGCTAACCAACCACAAGAATACAAAGAAAGGGACGGTAACGGGTGGTTTTGACCGTGTAAACCTCTTCCAACAGGCAGAACAGGGCTTTGATAAGTTATTTGGTTACGACCGTCAATTATCTGAATCCTTTGAGTATTCCAACACAATGAAGAACGGAAGCATTGACGATAAACTGAAAATGCAAGAACAGGAATTACAAGAACCGAAACAATATTTTACTGACGAAAAGAAAAAAGAAGTATTACAATCCAGTGAGAAAGAAAACGTAATTTCTTGCAATCTTGATAGCAAACAAGAAAATAAACACGCTTACAATCAGCCAAATAATAATGGATGTGATTCTTTGTTATCTATTTTTTCACTGGGAGATGGCAATAATTATGACGCGACACTGGCGGAAGAATTACAGACACAGAAACGCAAAAAGAAGAAAGGGATAAGACGATGATTGAATACGAGGAACTAAGAGCCGATATCGCTACCTGATGGAGCGTTTCAAATATCGCAAATCACTCGTTAGACTGACGGTGGATAACATTATTACCACCCGTAGGAATAGCCGAGTAGATTTGTATTTGCGTATCAGAAAGGTAGAAAGCCGATTTCCACCTGATTGTCTGATTATTGCCCGATTGGGTTTTAGCAAAGAACGAATAGGACACGGAACGCACCTTATCCGATTCTTGACTGGCATAGCCCAAAAGTATAGTTTTAATCATATCGGCATCGAGTGCGCCAACGACAAAAGCGGTTCATTTGCCCAAAAGTTAGGTTTCTACACCATAGATGGCGAGAACTACGCAATAATAGTAGCCAATCTAATATATCATTTTTTCAATGGAATAAATTAATTAATCCTTTCTTTCTCTGAACACAAAGGTATATTCCAAGACTGAAACGTCAATGCCAAGCCCTACGGATTTTGCTAAATTTCTTATTTATTCTTTCCATATATGCAAAGTTTATCAGAGAAAAGCAGCTAAGTATAAAGCTTCTCTAGTTCCAATCGTTCATGCGAAATAAAATCAAAACCTTCATATATGACATTGGGATAAAACTGGCGTATATTTACCACATCAATAAAATCTGGAGATAAATTTTTAATAAGATTATATTTGGTTATAAATGAATTGTTTATATCACTTGTAGAATTAGGAAGAGCCTCCCATTGAACGCCAAAGTCTGATATTGAGTTACAAAATAATACTGCCTCTTCATAGTTGGAAAATAGTCCTCTTAGCATTTTCATGTAATCATATTTGCTATTATAATTAAGCATTGATTGTGAATTTACATATTTTGAAATATGAAACAATGTTCTGAAATAATGTCCAAGTTCATTATGAAAGCCAGCATAGTATTTGTTGCTTTGTTCCTTTATTTCCGCTTTTTTTGTTGGATTAGCAGGAGGTGTTAAATAGAACTCACTATATCTTAAATCCCATTTGGCAGGTTTTATGGAAAAAAGATTCAAAAGAGGTAGTATTACTGTGGTTGAGTATTTCTTTAAATATTGATCTTTTAATAAATGATAACCAGATTTGTTTACCACTAAAAAAACAATTAAGTATGCAATATTTATAATTGTTCTTTCCTTAATACTGTCTTTCCATATAGCACGATCTTTTTCTAAATTATCTTCTGTAGAATAAATTTCCTCTATACTAATTTCCGATAATTTGTCTTTTACGATTTTTATAGCTTCATAAATCTGTTCAAAATACAACTCAAATACTCGATTTTTAGCCATATAGGATTCTTCTACAAGATATGGAATTCTATACGACAAATTATCAACAATCTCTCTATTAAACTTAATGCGCTCTATCAATTTACTTTCAAAGCTTTGAATTAGAAATTCTTCTTTTTGCTTCGTAATAGCTTTTTCTTGGCTTATCAATGTTTTATACAAGAAATATATTCCAATAAATGTAAAAAAACCTCCTAAAAAAGAGCCCAAATGATCTAAACTTTCTGGTTTAAAGAAAGGATGCCACCCTGTAGCAACAACAAAAGAAATTATAACCCATATAAGAATGAGACATGTAATGTATTTACAAATTACCCAAAATGATTTCATCTGCAGATGCTTTTATTAAACTTAAAGAACCAGCTTTCAACGTTTCTTTATTTTGAATACTTGTCAAAGAGAAATCATCACGTCTATATGACCATATCGAGTGAAGGTTATTAATCAATAGATCAATATTTGGATCTATAATATAAATAACACGGAGGCACAAGAATTTGAGATTGAGAAAGTGTCTGACGGATATTATAAGATAGAGTCAAAATTATCCGGAAAAGTATTGGATGTGGCAAATGGATCAAGAACAGCAGGTGCAAATGTATGGCAGTATTCGTGGAACGGCTCCGATGCTCAGCTTTGGAGATTTGTGGATGCGGGAGATGGTAAATATTATATACAGTCAAAATTGGGTACTGTATTAGATGTTACATCTGCATCTGCAGCAGCAGGGAC
>ENA-UEQB01003309-UEQB01003309.1-human-gut-metagenome-genome-assembly--contig:-NODE-3309-length-10311-cov-5.462967_pt1 | contig 10311 bp, 6 predicted proteins | sample MGYA00242901_ERZ507918 | MGnify/ENA primary metagenome ERZ507918 (study PRJEB26167, sample SAMN06115405) | human gut metagenome | host: Homo sapiens | place: China:Sichuan | collected 2016-04-06...
GCGATTTCAGCATAATCTTCCCAATATTCTGCTGTCAGGTCGTAAGAGAAGCAAGAGTGGTGAGTTCCACCAGCCAGAATCCATGCACCTGCACCTACTTCAAGGTTTGGCATCGGAATCCAGAGAGCAGAAGCAACCGGCAACTTAGGCAGCGGTTTCGGCTCGATACATTCTACGTCGTTCACGATCAGACGGAAACGGTTACCCATATCTACAACAGTAGCAGTACAGCCTGTACCTACTTTTGAAGTGAAGACCAGACGTGCAGTCTGACTCTTGCGGATACCTATACCGAGGAAGTGTACTTCCAGGCGAGGTTTGTTGGCTGCGATAAGCGGACAGATTTCCAACATGTGTGACTGAAGGATAGAGCTGTTTGCACCATCGAAGTTCAGTGTGTAATCTTCCAGGAATGAACAGCCTTTAGGGAGACCTTGATTCATCACCCATACAGTACGGTAAAGAGCAGCCGATTTCCAGTCACCTTCAGCACCGAATCCATAACCTTCCGCCATCAGACGTTGTGAAGCAAGACCCGGGATTTGATCGAAACCATTGTATTCAATGTCGCCCAAATCGTCGAAGTTGGTAGTAAATCCTTTGGCACCTTTTGCTTTCAGGATAGCGCGTATAGCCAGTTCAGCCTTGGCAGCATTCCATACTTTCTGGTAAGCTTCAGTTGATTTATCTTCCAGAGAAGCATCGTGATCGTATTCCTTGAAGTAAGTAGCTACCAATGCATCTACCTCTTCATTTTTGATATCCTTGTGATATTCCATCAATTCGCTTACCGGACAGTAATCTACGTGGTAACCCATACGTTGTTCAGCTTCCACTTTATCACCATCGGTTACAGCTACGTTGTTCATCTGATCGCCGAAACGGATAATCAGCATATCCTGTGAATCTGCCCAACCGGCACAAACACGCATCCAAACGGCAATCTTATGCAAAGTCTCTTCCTCTTTCCAGTAACCTACCACTACTTTACGACGGATACGCATACGGGTGCAGATATGTCCGAATTCGCGGTCACCGTGAGCAGACTGGTTCAGGTTCATGAAATCCATGTTCATTGTATCCCAAGGAATTTCCTTGTTGAATTGAGTATGCAGGTGCAACAAAGGCTTCTTCAACTGTTGCAAGCCGTGAATCCACATTTTAGCAGGAGAGAACGTATGCATCCAAGTGATAACACCGACACACTTTTCGTCATTATTGGCTGCTTTGAAAACAGCTTCCACTTCTTTAGAAGAATTAGCTGTTCCTTTGTATACCACCTTTACAGGAAGTTTACCGGATTCGTTCAATCCGTTAACCATTTCATTAGAGTGTGCGTCTACTGCGATTACTGCGTCACCTCCGTACAAAAGCTGTGCTCCTGTTACGAACCATACTTCATATTGATTAAATGCGTTCATAATGTTATTGCTTTAATTGTTATTGTTCTAATTTTTAATCTTTAATTATTTCTGTCCGTAATAAGCATTCGGACCATGCTTGCGGCTGAAATGTTTCTCTATCAGCAACGGATTCATTGTTAAATTGGGATTTACCGCATAAGCGATACTTGCCATTTTAGCCACCTGTTCCATAACCACCGCATTGTGTACGGCATCATGCGCGTCTTTTCCCCAAGAGAAAGGACCGTGATTTTTTACCAATACTCCCGGTGTATGTACAGGATTCAATCCTTCAAAACGTTTCACTATCACATTACCGGTTTCCAGCTCGTAAGCACCTTTCACTTCCGCTTCTGTCATATCCGCTGTGCAGGGAATGGCATCATGGAAATAATCCGCATGAGTCGTTCCGATGTTCGGAATGTCGCATCCCGCCTGTGCCCAGGCAGTAGCATAAGTAGAGTGAGTATGAACCACTCCGCCAATCTCCGGAAATGCTTTGTAAAGTACTACGTGAGTAGGAGTATCCGAGGATGGCTTCAGTCGTCCTTCAACGACCTTGCCATCCAGATCCACTACTACCATATCTTCGGCTTTCATATCATCATAACTTACACCACTGGGTTTGATTACTACCAATCCGCTTTCACGGTCGATGGCAGAAACATTTCCCCAAGTAAAGATGACTAATCCATGCTTTACCAATTCGAGATTGGCATGAAATACTTTTTCTTTTAGTTCTTCCAGCATAATGATTATAATTTAAATTTCGGGTCCTTGCGGTAAGCCTTGCTATTGAACTTATATAAGGCAGCACCACGTTTCGAACCCAGTTTGTCAATTTTATCAGTCTTTTCTATATAATCCATTTCAGCTACTCTTTTACGGAAATTCCGTTTATCCATTGTTTCACCGTAAATGGCTTCATATAAACTTTGTAATTGGGATAATGTAAATAGCTTCGGCAATAGATTGAAACCGATGGGCTCTACAGATGCTTTCTGTTTCATCAGTTCCCGTGCTTTTTCTACCATTTCAGGATGGTCGAAGATAAGCGGGGGAAGTTCATTTATATTCACCCAGTAAGCATTGTGTTTCTGAACCTGTTTCCGGTCATACTCATTGATGTTAATCAATGCATAATAAGCCACGGAGATAACCCGTTCACCCGGATCGCGATCGATAGCTCCAAAAGCTCCCACCTGTTCCATGTAAACGTTTTCCAGTCCGGTAAGCTCATGCAATACACGTTTAGCGGCATCATCCACACTTTCATTGTTTTGTACAAATCCTCCCATCAGTGACCATTCACCCATTGCCGGCTCGAAGTTTCTCTTTAACAATAACAGGCTGATTTCCCCTTCGTAGAAACCGAAAATGATACAGTCTATGCCGACATAGAAGGCCGGATTCGAGCTATAATAAACCTTTTCCCGCCCCTTTTCCAAAGAGGGGGAATTAGAGGTTATCATTGGCTCTTGTGAATTATCTTTATCCATTTAGATTGTGATTTTAGTTATAATAAAACAGTCTTTCCGTAGATAAGACTATTTTCAGGCTTCTCTTTCAACCCTTCCCCAAGAGGAGGGTTGAAAGAGAAGCTTATTTTTACCAGAAATACCAGTAGAAAGCAGCAGTAATGGCCAGAATAATTACCGTATGAATAATATCCCAGTGATTCCAGCTTGCACGTGTAGCGGCTTTTTGTTCCTTAGTAGCCGTACCGAATACTAGTCCCTGAATCTTTTCTGCAGTCGGAGCTTCTGTTGCCAGACTGACTACGATTACTACAATAATACAGAACAGGAACATCCATCCACAGAAGAATAACCAGTTCATGTCATAGAACAAATATTTGAATGTAGAATCAGCTACTTCACCTGCGTTGCTATAATATACTTTTGCGCCGAGGCGGGTCAACCCGATTACCATGCCGGAGATCAATCCCCACATACCACCCTGGGCGGAAGTACGTTTCCAGCAGATCCCCAGTAAGAAAGCGGCAGCGATACCTGGTGCCAATACAGACTGAACATCCTGCAAGTAAGTATAAAGTACATCACCTACACTACGCATGATAGGAATCCAAAGAATACCTAAAACAACGATTACAATTGTTGCAATCTGACCGATACCCACCAGCTTCTTTTCCGGAGTTTCCGGTTTGAAACGTTTGTAAAAGTCGATAGTAAACAACATGGCTGATGAGTTAAACAGAGATGCAAGGGAACTCATCAAAGCGGCAAGAATACCACATACTACCAAACCTTTCACGCCCGCAGGAAGTAATTTGGCTACTAATGTCGGGAAGGCGGCATCAGCATTTGCTGTTCCGTTAGCCAGCATCGGTAAGAAACCTTCACCACCGGCACCGATATATTTTTGATGTAATGCAAATGCAATCATACCAGGAATCAAGAAAAGGAATACGGGTAGCAGTTTCAGATAAGCACCGAAAATAGTACCACGACGAGCTTCCATTTCATTTTTACCTGAAAGTACACGTTGTACGATGAACTGGTCGGTACACCAGTACCAGAAACCGATAATAGCCGAACCGATCAAAGCACCCAACCAAGGGAAGTTTGCATCATCGTTGCTACGAATCAGGTTAGTCATTGTATCACCGTAATCATTTACAGTAACAGCGCCGCAGACTCTCATCATTTCGTCCCATCCACCTAATTCTTTGAAACCGAGCACTAGAATTATTAATGATCCTAGCAGTAGGATAGGGGTTTGAAGAACAGAAGTGTAAAGAACTGATTTCATACCACCGAAGATCGTATAAAGTGCAGTTAACACTACCAGACCGATAGCTGCAATCCAGAAGAAATCAATTCCCCAAAGCTCTTTGATACCGAATACTTGTTGGAATACAAGACCACCGGCATATACAGTCACAGCTACTTTGGTTAACACATAACTCACCAAAGAGATGACCGACAGGATGGTACGTGATTGAGGATTATAGCGGCGTTCCAGAAATTCCGGCATTGTATATACCATGCTTCGTGTGTAGAAGGGTACAAACACCCATCCCAGAATCAAGATCATCCATCCCTGAATTTCCCAGTGTGCCATAGCCATACCACTGGATGCTCCGGCTCCTGCCAGTCCGATCAAATGTTCCGAACCAATGTTTGATGCAAAGATAGAGGCACCGATTGCAAGCCATGTTGCGTCGCGTCCACCCAAAAAATAATCCGCCGAGTCATTTTGTTTTTGTCTGACTACCCAAACAATAATACCGATCAGAGCCAGAAAAAAGACTCCGATTACTAGCCAATCTAATGCTTCCACAATAAATATGATTTATAAGTTAATATTATTTCTCTACAGAGAATTTGAAAATACATTCGCTATTATAAGTTTGTCCTGGTTCCAGTACAACAGACGGCCAGTCTGCCTTGTTAGGACTGTCAGGATAGTGTTGTGTCTCCAGACAAACAGAAGCACGCTGGTTATAAACGATACCTTTTTTGCCGGTTACCGTTCCATCGAGGAAGTTACCGGTATAAACCTGTATACCCGGTTCGTTGGTATATACTTCCAGAGTGATGCCGCTTTCAGGTGAAGTTAGTTTGGCTGCTACTTGAGAAAGATCTCCCTTAGTGTTGAGCACCCAGTTGTGGTCATACCCTTTTCCGTTCTTCAGTTGAACGAAATCATAATTGTTGATCTCTTTACCTACCGCTTTCGGAGTGGTGAAGTCCATCGGAGTGTCTTTTACCGGAGCGATTTCGCCTGTAGTCATAAAAGTACTGTCTACCGGAGTATAATAGTCTGCGTTCACATACAGTATGTTGTCAGTTGAAGCTTTTGACGGATCACCAGCCAGGTTGAAGTAAGAATGGTTGGTCATATTGATGATCGTCTTTTTATCGGTAGTTGCGCTATATTTGATGTCGATAGCGTTGTCTTCAGTTAGTTTATAGGTCACTTTAGCTGTTACATTCCCCGGGAAGTTTTCGTCTCCGTCCGGTGAGACAAGTGTCAGTTCCAACGTTGTCGGATCAATCAGATTAGCTTCATAGACTTTGTATTGCCAACCTTTCGGACCTCCATGCAGGCAGTGGCCGAAATTGTTTTGCGGCAGTTGGATGGTATCACCGTCCAATGCGAAACGTCCCTGGTTGATACGGTTTGCATAGCGTCCGATAGAAGCACCAAAGTCGCTGGGTACATTAATATAGTCAGCAATGCTGTCAAAACCTAAAACTACATCCTGCATCTTACCGTTCTTATCGGGTACCATGACAGACACGATACGTCCTCCGAAGTTAGTGATGCATACTTCCATACCTGCCTTGTTCTTTAAGGTATAAAGAGCTGTTTGGGCATTGTTCACTTCTGTTTGAAATTTTACCGAGTCGAGACCGGACAAGGTCAGCTCGGAAGCCGGCTTGTTATTGCACGCAGCCAGCATCAGCGCGGCAAATCCTGCAAGTAGAAAATGTTTTTTCATGGTTTTATTTTTAATGTAAATGAGATGCTTATCTTATTTTGGGTGTAAAAGTAACACTTTTGTTTGGTGTATCAAATACACTCTTATATGTTGTGCAACATAAAAGGATAAGAACTTTACTGTTACGTATAAAACTATCGCATGTTCCTGTCTTCGGAGCGGGATCGTTATATTGCATTTTCTCTTTCTATATAGAGCTGGATAGTTTCTGGGGCTTGGAACCAGAGTTTCACCAGCTTGAAACTAAAGTTTCTTCAGTTTGAAACTAAAGTTTCCTCTGCTTGAAACCAGAGTTTCATCCGCTTGGAACCGTTGGTTCCGGCATATGGAAACGAATGGACCTACGCATGACCTGTCGGCAAAGTCCGGTAGATATAGCAGCACTGTGACAGCAAAAATTGCCATCACAGTGCTGTCACTAGTTGCTGTCACTGCTTTACTTCTTCATTATAAGTGAGTTATGCTCTGCTTTGTGACGGTGACAGCAAAACACATATTTATTTTTCTATAGAGGGTTATTGGAGTTTCTTCCCCCAATATGTCTTTTGATTACCCTGGGCCGCATACACAATCGTATGTGTCCGCGGACTGGCTTCCCAGTCGACTTCACGTTGCAGATAGAGTACTACTCCGGCGCTTGTCGTGATGGTTTGAGTCGCTGCATCAAATGTCCATGTAGCATTTTTCCAGCTGCCGGAAGTTATCTTATGCGTACCAAGATCATAAGTCATCGTTTCGGACGTTCGTTGGGTGCCCGTACTGGTGGTCAATGCCAGATGTTCCCAGTCTCCGGCTATTTCATTTTCCGTGATAGGCGCTTGCGGAACGGCTCCGTAACGTTCGGGCATAACGAGAGGCCAGCCGTTGGCATCCCAGCGGATGCTGCGTACATGTCCCATCATGATGGCGTTGGAGTATTCATTGCCGCCTACGTTCACGGGGAAACGTCCTTGTGAAGTATAGAACCAGTTGCCGGCTCCGTCATCGAAGATGCCGCAATGGGAAATTCCTACCCAGCCGTAGCTGTTGTCGAACCGGTAAGGAGCAGTCAGTATCGGATATAGTTGCGCGCTTCCCATAGCGGAATTTCCGTGTATGTCTACATAAGGGCCGTCAATGTTTCTGGAACGGCAGACACGTGTATTGTATTCTACCGACAGTGAACCGTAAGCCAGGAACAGATAGTAATAACCGTCACGATAGATCACTTCGGGACCTTCGGATGCCTGCCAGCGGCTGGTGCCACGTGTGGCGATTATCTTTCCATAACCCGAATTGTCTTCCCCTGTGATGTCCCAGGGATTTCCCAAAGCATTCAGCGGCTTACCGTCTTCCGGATTTACCTGTAGGGCAGCGATACCGCTGTGCCATGAACCATAGATCAGCCAGTGTTCGCCATTTTCCGTTATTATATAAGTAGGGTCTATCGCATTGATTTTAAAATACCCTTCCCAGTCATTGATGCTGCTGCGCCCATAATCCGTCTTTCCCTTATCGCTGGCAGAGCAGACAACGAATCCTTTGTCTTCCCATATATTACTTGCCGGATCGGAAGTTTCCATCAGTCCGATAAACGCGCGTTCGGTCCATGAACCGTCAAAGTTGCCGTTGTTCTCAATCTCCGGTTTTCCGGTTTGGATGTAGTTCGTGATTACGATGGAATAATACATACGGTATTTTCCGATCGATACCTTGCGTGCAACGGGTGCCCAGTATCCGTAAGACGGATTGTCGATCGGTTCCAGTCCCATCTCCTGACGGTAGGCATTCAGCTTTTCTTTGATCCATGTCGGGGGCGTTTCACTCATGGTTGCTCCCAGGTACTCCCAGTTGACGAGGTCTTTGGAACGCCGTGCGTGGAAGTGTCCGTTTCCGCTGTGCGCGTTTCCGTAAGAAGCGTCTGTCTGATACATATAATAATATCCGTCATCGGCTTTCATTACCGTAGGGTCGTGTACGTTGGCAAGGTTCCAGTCATAACGATTGCTCCAGGCAGAGAAACTTGTGTAGTCGTCTACATATGTAGGCGCTTCGTACGCTGCCAGTTCATCGCTTAGTGTCTCGGCAGGAGTCGTGAAAGAAGTTTCCTCCGAGTATCTGGGCTCTTCGTTGTAAAGGGTGACAAAGGCTCTTACGTAGTACCTTGTCTGTGGAGTCAGGCCGGTCAGGGTCGTACTGATTTCCGATCCTCTGACTTCGGAGGTCGTGTCATAAATGTCCGGATGGGATGCCGTGCCGTAGCAGAATCCCCGTTTGACGATATTCACTCCTTCCGTTCCGCTGATATTGGCGGATAAGGTAACTTTGTTATACCCCACATTCGTATATGCCGGCGTTGTGATGCTTAAAGCTCCTGATGGGGAGTTTTCATCGTCGTCGCTGCACGCTGCTAGGGCGAGCGTGCAACAGAGTAGAAGATAGATGGTTTTTAAGTATTTCATATCTCAGTCTTTCTTTTTTTAGATCATTTTGATGTTTATTCGTTAGAAGCGCTTCCGGTGTCCCATCCCGGATTCTGTCCCAGATTGGGTGCCCGTTTCACTTCGTTGGCAGGTATCGGGAAATAGTAACTCTTGGGATTGACAAACGTGCGTGAATTGACCGTTTCTGCCAGTCCGAAGGTATAAGAGGGAGTATCTGCGTTGCCGGTGACCTTCACTCCATAAAGATTCAGCAACTGGTTGTAACGGGGCTTTCCGGTTTCTCCCGTAGAGGTTACATTGTCATATAGTTTCCAGCGGCGTACATCGAAGAAACGATGATCTTCGAAAGCCAGTTCGATGCGTCTCTCGTTGCGGATACGTTCGCGGAGTTCACTTTGCGACATATCTGCGTAGGCCGGCATACCGGCACGGGCGCGTACCTCATTGATGTAACTGTATGCCTTGGCAGGACCTTCCGCTTCATTATAGGCTTCGGCGGCATTCAGCAGAATTTCGCCATAACGGAAAATCATCCATGCGTGAGGATAGGTGGCCGGTTCTTTGCAGGAAATGTTATTCACGAACTTTTTCAGATAGTATCCGGTGTAGGTGCCTCCCATGGCTGAAGTGTAATCCACTCCTTTGTCCGCATCCGAGTTGTAGCGTACATCGATGGCGCGTCTTTCTTCTTTGTCGGCACGTCCCCACATCATTCCCTGATAGAAGATGGTTTGTGCCAGACGCGGGTCACGGTCTTTATACGGATTGGCGGCATCGTAGGTACTGCCGTTCTCATCGATCCGTTTGCCGTTGCTCATTTCGTAAGCGTCCACCAGATTCTGTGTCGGGTTGGTACGTCCGTTTCCGGAGAAGGAACCGGTAAAGCCTACCGGCAGGAATACTTTTTCTACCTGATTGGTATTCCATACGGAGCGTGCAAGGATAATTTCATTGTTGTATACCGGATTGGTCGTGAAACATTCGTAATAGTCATTCTCCGGATTTCCCGTATTGTACAGTCGGTAAGGGGAACTTTGCTTGTTATTCTGAGTGATGAAATCGGCTGCTGCCTGCGCTGCATTCGCCCAGTATGCGGTGTTGCCGTCCGGATTGTTCAGTTTGGAAGCACGGTAGAGCAGGGCTCTTGCCTTTAAAGCATAAGCGGCGGCTCCGTTGACACGTCCCCAGTTGGATGCTTCATCGCTGTAGCGGAAAGGGAGCTGGTTTTTGATCTGGTCGCATTGGTCGGCTACCCATTCAAGTGCTTCGGCAGCGGGAGTACGGAACATGTTCATTGCCGAAGGATCGGACAAGTCGAAGATGATCGGTTCGCCGGATTCATCTTCCGCAATGACAGGGGCAGCGCCGAACCAGCAGATTAAGTCGAAATGGAAGATAGCGCGAAGCAGTCTGGCTTCTGCACAGTAACGGTCGTAAAGGCGGTTGTCATCGCCGTCTTTCTCCGTATTTCCTACTACGGATGCCTTGGCGTTCTTCAGAAACATATTACATTTCCGAATCCCGTATAAGTCGGTGTTCCAGAAGCCCAGCAGGGGATGGTCGCCGGCGGTGTATCCGTCGCTGCCGATCTTTGTATAATAATGAAGTCCCCAGCAGGTCACTGCATTATCCGTCATACAGTCACGTGAAGCACCTGTGAACTGGTCGTCCGACAGTGGCGCCAGTCCGTCCGGCAGATTCGTGTAGATGTTGGCGAGGAACTCGCGTGTCAGGTTCTGGTTATTGAACACTTTCTTTTCAGATAAGGAGGCATCGTACTCTTTGTCGAGGTAGTCGCTGCACGAACTGCCTGCGAGTGCGAGGACCAGAGTAACTATATAAGTTGATATTCTTTTCATAATTCTTTGCTGTTTTATTGAATGATTAGAATCCGATATTCACACCGAACGTAAATGAACGTGTCTTGGGATATGCCCAGATATAGTTGGTCGGGTTTTCCGGATCAAAGCCTTTAGGCAGATGGCTCCAGTTGCACAGGTTGTAGCCGCTGAAGTAA
>ENA-UEQB01003311-UEQB01003311.1-human-gut-metagenome-genome-assembly--contig:-NODE-3311-length-10309-cov-10.405688_pt1 | contig 10309 bp, 2 predicted proteins | sample MGYA00242901_ERZ507918 | MGnify/ENA primary metagenome ERZ507918 (study PRJEB26167, sample SAMN06115405) | human gut metagenome | host: Homo sapiens | place: China:Sichuan | collected 2016-04-06...
TAAAGAATTATATTCATTATCATTAGTAATATTAAGATATATTCTTTTATACTTAATAATCACTATAAAAAAAATACAAAAAGTTAAAAACGCTGGCCAAAATTTATTTAAATCCATCATTTCATCTCCTATACCTATTTTTTATTTAGCTTAGCTTTTCTTTCATCCGCCCAATTAGCACCTAATGTCCCAACTATACTAGATCCTGCCACTGCACCAACACCTATTGCATAAGGATTTAATGTTATTGCACCAATAGCAGCGCCACCTAATGCACCACCGATTTTACCACCAGCATAACCAGCTGTATCGTATACAATAGCCATAGCCAGGTCCTTTCCTTCAAAATTCTCAACATCAGTATAAATAATATTACCAATACAAACTACATCTACGCTATAACCTGCTGCTTTAAGAGTATTATATATCGGTGTTCCTTTAAGCTTTTGAATACTTCCATGTGCAGACTCCATAGCTGCTATTGCACCATCTGGTATTGACGTAATACCATTACTTATAAGTTGATTAACAAACTTATGCTCACCATCAATTATACTTTGTCTGTTAATCGGATTAGTCGCATCTATAATGTTTCCATTTATATCTACACCTTTTATGATAACCCCGTTATATTCAGTCAAGTCAGGATTTTCTTTTAATGCAGCATCCATACCAGCTACAAAATCAGTATTCTCCAGATTATAAGCTAATTGTTCCTGCTGATTTTCATCAACTTCTTTCCATTTATTATATTCATCCATAATTGTGCCAGCACTATTTCTATCATTAGCAGCTTCATTTATATCCTTATCTTTCTGTTTATCTTGCTCATGATCAAGCACATTATGCTTCGTACCACTGGCAGAACTGCTAGCACCAGCCTGCGCATTGCCCGATACTACACCGGATACTGCCGCACCAACCAAAGCGCTTGCCCATTGATGCATATCCGGGTTATCTTTAAACGCATCGGACAGTTGCTTTTGTATAAATTCATTTACGGCTGCGCCACTAGCACCAGACAAGAAACCACTGCCAGTCAGTTCACTCATAATGCCGCCAACGAACGCGTGCAATGCCACTTTCTCTGGCGAGCCATCTTTCCAGCCTGCCCGTTCGCTGATTCTATGGATCTCATTATACGCTAATTCGCCAAACAAAGCCGCCATTTCTTTTCGTTCCGCTACGGTTTGCTTGTCGAATATCTGCTCTAGCTTGTTCAGTGTGTTTTTAGTATCGCGGTTCAAATCTTCGATATTCTGTTTCTGATTTTCTTTGTCTGTTATTTCAATAGTGCCCTGCGCTACACCTGCTTTAGTCGTGCTTTCGTCTTCGCCTTTAGCTGGCATGCCTATATTAGGCGTTACTCCTTTTTCGTTGTCTTTTGCACCGTTGTTGATATTGACGTTTATCCCAACGTCTTTACTGCTGTATTCAGCTTTATTATCTACATCTTCCCACGTCAGTGTACCTGTAGTAAGTTTGTTTTTATCAGGCGTTGCGTCGCTGTCGATAACGCCGCCTTTCAGGTCGGTATTTTTATCGACGGTGATATTGAAGCCGCCTTCGCCTGCATAAATGCCGCTTTGGTCGGTGACACTGTTGTAATCGGATTTAGTTGTGCCGCTGCTGACCCCGCCGCTGATACCTGCACCTGTAGCGTAGTTGATATTGACGTTTAAGCCGCCGGAAGTATATTTTTCATCATATTTCTGGCTATCCTGCTGGCTTTCGATATTCAAATTGCCGCCTGCATGCATCTCCACACTGCCACCACTGACTTTGCTGCCACTGATATTGGTATCTTTGCCGCTTTCTACTGTCAGCTTGTCATTGGCAGTAACTGTGCTGTTCGTATGCGTAGTGCCATTTTCTTTTACTTCGCCTTTATACTTGGAATAACCGGCATTAATATCGCTGATTCCAGACGTGTTGATACTGACCCCTATACTGCCGCTGCTGGCTTTGGAGTCGGAACTGGACGTATTTGTATTTTTTGCAGAAGTAATATTGACATCACCTTTGGCAGCAAGACTGACATCTTCGCCGCTGATATCACTGCCTTTGATGTTGATATCTTTTTCAGTTGCAGTGATGTTGACATTGCCGCCCGATTTGACTGTGCTTCCCTGAACAATAGTTGTACTACTGCTGGATTCAGTTTTTGACTTTTGGCTGCCGATGCTGATATTAAGGCTAAAATCATCAGCATTGAAGCCATCTTTTAACCCGTCCTTAGTTTGATTCAAAACGCTGTCTTTTCCGCTTTTGGTCAGGTCGCTTATTTCTTTGCCAACGATCAGCGCTTTTAAGCGATCGTCTTTAACGCTGTCTGCTTTTTTGATGGTATCATGTACGCTTTCTGCTACTGATAACGCAGGTGTGGTGAGCGACACCGTTAAGCCGCTCTTTTTATATTCGTGTTTTTCCTGGGCGTTGTAGGTATTATCGGCGCTTTCGATAGTAACGTTTTGCCCAGTCAGGCTGATGTCTTTGCCTGCCAGCACGTCGCTGGCACTGATGCTTACGTCTTTACCCGCTTCGACATTGACGCTGCCCTTGATGCTGCCTACAGTGCTGCCAGCCTGCTCAACGTTTTGGTTGTCGTACTGGTCTTTGCGTTTTTCTTTGCCGATGGTAAAGCCCAGTCCGCCTCCTGACAGCAGTCCCGATTTTTTGACTTGTTTTTTATAGGTCGAAGACGAGGTATCTTCGGCTGCTATGATGTTGACATTACCGCCGGCTGTGATGTTGACGTCGTTATCGGCAACTACATTGGAAGCCGTGATATTGGTATCCTTACCACTGGTCAAATCAACGCTGTCGCCGCTGATATTGCTGCCTACATTGTAGTCTGCAGCTTTGGCGTCATAGATATCGGTTGTTTTACTGGAGAGGAAACCGATTTTTTTCTTGTGTTCTTCAAATATGCTTTCGTGATGTTCCGTCATGGTATTCAGATTGACCGAACCTGCTGCATCGGCAGTAATTTTGCCCTGTTCGCTGGCAATATTACTGGAGGTAAGGTTGATATCCCTGCCACTTTGCAGGCTGATATCGCCTCCGGCAGACATACTGCTGCCCTGGACTTTTTCGTCGTCGGTCATTACGCGGTTGTAGTAGAAGCCGCCGCGGTGCCCAATTTCGGCATCCTCCATTTTACGGTCTTTGACGGCCTTAAGCTCTATGCTGCCGCCGGCTTCAGCTGTGATGCTGTCCGTTGCCGTTACATGCGAGCCTGTTAAAGCAAGATCGCCGCCCGCCTGTAGTTGCACGTTTTTGCCGCCGACAAGGGCGCTGTTATTGTTGACGTTGATACGTTTATCCCGATCAGTACCCACTACGGCGACACGGTCGCCGGTAGCGATGCTGCTGATATCGATTTTATTGCCGGCTGTGATGGACGTATTGCCATCTGCCGCCGTTACCGAGCCTTTCAGTTCAACGTTTTGGCCTGCTTTAAGGTTTAAATCGCCGCTGGCCGTGATGCTGCCGACCTGATCAACAGTTACCTGATGCAGTTCACGGTACTGTACGTCACTGGTCGTAGTTTCGTTGACAATGTTATTGCCGGCTTCCAGGCTGATATTGGTGCCGCTGATGGTGCCTCCGGCATTGATAATATCCTGTTTGCCTGTAAGCGCAAGCTCCTTCCCTGCTTTGACAGTACCGCCCAGATTATTGATGCTGCCTGCGGTAATATCACTGCGGTCAGAAGCAACGATACTGCCGGTATTGGTAAGCGTATCACCTGTTACCAGATGGATATTGCCGCCGGCCAGTAATGCGCCGTCAGGTTTAAGCTCGCCTTTACGCACAGAAGCCAGATAAACGACTGGTACCAGTACATTTTGTCCGTTGACTTCCTGTTCTACCATCCAGACGATGTCGGTCGTTAGATTGGCCATTTGTTCAGCTGTCAGCGCTACACCTACCGTCAGGTCAAATTTATCGGCTGCTATAGCAGCATTGTTCATCAGCTCTTTAAATTGTTCTTCATCACTGGTAAAGCCTGCCAGATACTGTTTTCCTGTCAGGTTCAATATCTGATCGCGAATCAGCTGCTGTTCAGTGAAGCCATCACCCAGGCGTTTCATGACCTTTTGCGGGTCGCGGCTGATGCGTTCGAACAGATAGTCGCTGGAAAGGAAATTTTTATAATTGGTAAATCTTGGGTCCATTTCAATAAGATAGTCAGCAGTAGAGTCGGCCGGTTTTAGAAGCGGATTTTTAGAAGTGAGGTCACTGATTTGGGGCACACTGACAGACGGCTCGATCCCTGCCGGATTCTGGGCCGTTGGCGTATAGGTGACTGTTAAGTCTTCGTATTGGGCATCAATAGTGCGATTGACAGTAGTGGTAATGATAGTATTATTACTGCCGCCTGCCGAAATAACGCTGTCGGCGCCGCCGTCAATCAGCTCACGGGTATGCAGATAGTAAGGTGAACGGTCTTGACCATAAACATAGTGACAATGATGGTGCAGCCTTCTATGCTTTTTATATTTCCAGTATTTGACATCAGTACCAGTCTCAGTGGTACGTTTTATATTTTTATAGCCAATGTTGGTAAGGCTGGCTGCTGCCAGGTCAAGATCATGACCGGCTGTAATAAAGCTGTATTCATTATCAACAGTATCGGCGTCAATAGTCATATCAGCACCGGAAAGAATATAGGCTGCAGGGCTGTCCAGATAAATGGTGCCATCCTGCACAACGCGATGAAAATAGCGCCGGGCATTATAATATTTGCCAGACAGGCTGAAGCCCGGTAAAGCTATATCATGATCTGTTTCTGTTACGTCCCAGCCGGTAATGAATTCACGCTTTTCATTAGTCAGGCTTCCGGCAGCAATATGCACATTTTTATCGCCCCTGATAGTGGAGGATTGGTTCAGCAGCTCAGTTGTTTTTCCTATTCCGCTGCCAATCGTTACATCGCCCTGTGCATAAACGGAAGCAGAATTGAGGTTTTGCAGTTTATTTTTGATCGTCAGGTCAATATCAGCTCCTGAAAAAATGACGCCGCCATTATTGGTAAGGTTATTGGCATTGACAACAGTGCCATTACCGCCGATCATCACTCCCTGTATCTGGGTGATGTCTTTAACGGTATTTATATCAAGTTTTACTGCTGCCGAAATAGTTCCTGTATTTTTAAGGTCATTCGCGGCAGTTACAGCGATGCTGCCTTTTTGGGCAACGAGTTTTCCTGCCTGCAATGCATCGCCGCCCGCCGAGACAGTACCGCTGCCATTGGCAAGAATGATATCTCCATATTGGCGGAAGGCAGATCCGGCAGTGAAATCGGCATTACCGTCAGTAACTGCGATTTGCCCATGCTGACGCAAGGTGCCTTTAGTATCAAAAGTAAAGTCACCTTCGCTGCTGATCGTGCCATACTGGCCGCTATTACCTTGCACCGCCAGCAAAGTCCCCCCCTGCTGTACAGATATGTTTCCATATTGGTAAAGATCGCTGCCGACGTTTATATTTAAAGCGCCTTTTTCCAGACGCACGCTGCCAGTTTGCGTAAAATCTCTGGCCGCAGTAAGGTTTATTATACCGGTTTCGCTGCCAATAGTACCTGTACTGAGCAAATCACCTTTCGTCTGCAGCTGCAGATCCGTACCGGCCAAGATCTGCTGGCTGTTATAGATATCTCCGCCCGCCGTAATGCTGATGGACCCTTTTTGAGCGGCAAGCCTGCCATGCTGAGCAAGTTTACCGTCAGATGCCAGCGTTATCCCTGAACCGGAAGCATTGATATTGCCAAAGTTCTTGATGCCGGCATCAGTATCATTGGCTACCAGCGTTATTTTGCCGGCATACATGCCGCCTACTGAGGCAATGTCAATGGTGTTGTCCATACCGGCCGTACTGTTATTTAATTTTTGCGTTTGCAGGTTTTGGGCATCAACGCTGTTATGTCCGGTAACAACATTTATTTCATCCCCGCCCCAAACACCTGCGGTAACGGCTGCATCAGCGCTTACAATATCCAGACGATCGGTAGTTTTGGCGTCAAGCCCCTTCCCGGTAATGATCACGCTGCCGCCATTGACCTGATAGGCATCAAGTCCGCCATTCATTACCGGTTTGCCTGTAGTAAACACGGCATGGCTGGTATTGATAAAGCCGCCATTATCCACAACGATTCCATTGGCGTTGGCAATAACAACACCGGCTCTGTGACCGGCAACTTCAATAAATCCGTTGATGCTGCTGGGATTGGCGCTTGTTACTTCGTTGAGGATGATTTTGGCCGGACGCAGCCCTAACCGATAGTTGTAATCAACATAACCACCCAGCTGGGTATTTACATATTCTGTGGCATTATTTAAAATAAGCCCGCTTTTATTGACGTCAAACCATGTATATAAGTTACGCGAAACGCCGTCACTGTTAGCGGATGCAATTTGAACGATATCAATGCCACTGTTGGTTTTCTCAACGATCGGCTTATATTCTGTTGCGGCATTTTTATCGGCTTCTATTTTTACAAAATCTGAAGCTGCAGCTTTGTCAGTGCTGACACCGGTATCCGGAGCCGTAAATTGCGGTATTTTATCGGGCTGCTCGGGCGGGATATCAACAACATTACTGCCGGTAAGCGTGCCCTCGTTAGTAAAATTATCCGGCAGATCGACATTTTTCTGTGCAGAAATCCGTCCTGTGGTCTGGTTGGCAGCGCTGCCGGCAGTAAAGATGATATCATTTTGAGCTAAAAGTACGCCTGCGTTATCGATCACGCCTGCAATAACACTGATATCGCCGCCGGCGCGCAAAACAGCATTTTTCGCCAGGGTAAGACTGCCGTTATCAGTATTCGTAATGTCAAGATCGGTACCGGCATCAATGGTGCCGCTCAAAGAATTTTGTTTGCTGCTTAGAGAAAAAGCCTGCCTGGCTTTCAGAAACCCGCCATCGTTCTTTAAATTATCTGCTGTTATCGTCAGATTTCCGTTTTGGGCAGAGATAGTACTGTTTTCGTTGCTGATATCTGCAGCAGTCACTTCTGCTGCCTGTGAAGACAGAATGATACTGTTACCTGCGTTAACGATTCCCTGCGCAGTAAGTTTCAGGTCGCCCGATGTACGCAGTATACTGTTTTGTCCGCTGCCGGCTGCTGTATTGCTTAAAGTACCGCTAAGAGCAACAGTTGTCACTCCCGTACCGCTTTGGTCGATACTGCCCTGATTGATCACATCTTTACCGCTGACTGTGATTGAGGCTGCGCTGACAGAACCGCTATTTGTAAAGAGTCCGGCTGTAGTCGTTAAACTGCCTTCACTGCTGACAGCTCCGGCATTAGTGATAGTATCGGCAGCTGTCAAAGTCATTTTTGCTGCGGCATTAACAACAGGTTCCGGCTCCGCTCCATCGTCTGTTGCGCTGGTTGGTCTGTAGATGCCGGCTGTAAGCTGTTTATCTGCAATGATGTTTTTAGCGTTTGCTGTAAAATCAACTCCGGCAGTTACATCATCAGCAAATTCTATGGTATCTGAACTTTGCAGCTCAATATTTTTCTGAGCTGTAACCCTGCTGAGGACACTGCTTTCTCCGTTTTCTGTTTCTACGCTTTGGGCAAAGGTTATTCTGCCATTGACATTAAGCAAAATACTGCCGGCTTCGCCGACAGCTTCCATAACGCCTGCATTTTTTACGCCGACACCGTTTTCTGTACCCACCATCGTTATTCTGCCGGCATACATACCGCCCAAAGCAGAAACGTCAAGCGCCAGGGCTGGTTTTGCTGTTGCTGCTGACATCTGCTCTGCTTGCAGATCGCTGTAGGCTACTTTGTTGGCACCGGTAACTACATTCAGTTCTTCGGCCTGCAAGGTTCCGTTTATTTTTACAGCCCGGCTGATCAGGTCAATTCGCGGCGTAGTACTGCTCCCGTTAATAAAACCTGTTTCTGCACCAGCGGTATCTGTTTCAATTCTATCAGCAAAAGTGATTTTGGAAGCATTGTTAACTGTAAATCCTTCTAAATTTCCGGCAGCATCAATAGTGGGCACGCCAGTCGTCAAAACTGCCCTGTTAGTATTGATAAAGCCTACTCCGGCGGCATTGATGCCGTTGGGATTGGCTATGATAAGGCTCGCGTTCTGGCCGGCAATCTCCAGCATACCGTTCAAGGCAGAGGGATTACTGCCGGTAACTTCGTTCAGAATGATACCGGCAGGTCCGTTTGTAAGATTACTGTTGCCGCTTATGCTACCTGCCAGTTGTGTATTTATCGCATTTTGACTGTTATTAAAAACAATGCCTTCCTTACCTACCTGCAGGTCGGTAAACTTGTTGTGCGACAGTCCGCCCGGCCCTTGTGGATTATTTATATTGACGACAACTGTACCGCCAATATTCTGTGAATTTACCTGCTGTCCTGCAGCAGGTGCAGACACTGTAGTATTAGTATTGGCAAAAACAGCCGTGCTGAAATAAGGCTGTGACGAAAAACTTAACAAAAGCAGTGAAGCAGTGATTTTTTTTGCCAGTTCTTTTCTTCTATAGTTACTCATTATTTACCCTTCTTTGCTCAAAATTGGTAGTACACCTGAAATCCTAAAGCTGTTTTCGATGTTTTAAAGCCTTCAGGTTTATAGATCGGCGTACCGATAAAGGCGTCATACTGCAGGCCTTTAAGCAAATTGCCCCTGATGCCGAAAACGGCTCCTGCCAGATTTTTCCCAAGCAGATATTCGTCTGAAGGTCCCCAAACATGTCCCAAATCCAGTCCAAGATAAGGCTCCAAACGCAGTTCAGGTATCGCAACACTCAGCTCATTGCGAATAATTATCCCATTTTCTGCAGAAAGAGTTTGCTCTCCATCAAATCCCCGCACCGTATAACGTCCGCCAATGCTGAACTGGTCTGCACCATACAGAACATCGGTCGTATACTGACCGCGGAGGTTAAAAGTATACCGCCCCTGTACCTTGCCCAATTTTACAGGCGCAGCAATATTCAGATTCAAACCATATAAACTGTAGCGTGTAGTAGCAGTGCCTTCAACCTGATCTGTCAAACCCGGTTCCGCCTGCCACCATGGCATACCCTTTTGATAATATAGCAGCATATCTATCGTGCTTGATCCCCAATACTGCCTGTGCAGCAGGCCGAGCTGATAAGCAGTGGTTTCCTGACGCTGCACTTCTATTTCCGTATCATTGATAAAGCTGTGACGTTTACGTTTGATAAGTTTAAATTGTCCCTGCGTCTTACGGGTCCGGTCACGGTATAAAAGCTTCTGTACACTGATTTCCATTCCATCTGTCTGACCGCTCGACAGGAATGGCACAATACTGGGAACAGTTTGATAAAAGCGGTTACGATATTTACTGACACTGAAAGTATAGTCTTTATATGGAAGCGAATAAGAAAAATAATAATTTTTAGTACCATAGGCACTGTCATTGCCCTCTGCGTCTTTGGTATAGCTATAACTCATAATATCATTCAATCCAGTTGGATTATATAAGGCAATATTAGCAGTAGCCTGTAATCTGCCAGTACTTTCAGTACCTGAATCATCTATGGATAATCCAACAGTCCATGGTTTATCGCCACGCTTGACATCTATCACAACGTCACTTTCACCAGGATTAGTTCCCGGAACCAGCTGCATGGTAACATCCTGATTGGGTACACGTTTCATTTGCTCCAGTCCCTGTTCCAAATCACGGATATTTAATAGTTTACCGGGACCGGCAGGAAATGCGTTACGCCAGGTACCCCATGTATCCTGTGCGAAACGGATATCATGTATAGTACCCGGAATAATAATAAATTTTAATGTACCAAGAGATAAGTCCTGTTCGGGAATAACTACTCTGCTTGTAACATAACCCTTATCAATGATGCTTTCGGATAACAGTTTTGCTAAAATATTTATTCCTTCAACACCAATACGATGATGCTCGTACTGTTTTAATACTTGATTCGTCCAGTTAAAACTGGCTTTATATTTTTTATTTGCACATTCTATTTCTATCTTTCTGATCAAAAAGCTTACTTTTTCTTTTGGTAACTGTACTGCTTCCGCTGTTTCCGTCTGTGGAGCCAGATTTACGTTAGGCGCGTTAATGCGCTCACGTTCTTCCCTGGCCTGCCTTTTGGCACTTTGCTGCTGTTCGATCTGATCTATCCGGCTTTGCTGTGAGAGCATATCTGCCGGTGCTGCCTGTACCTGAACAGCGTTGCAGCTCAAAATTAAAACAATCCCCGTTTTTACTAAAACTTGTTTCATCAAATTTGCTTCCTTTATTCCATTTCATTTATTTTAGTTTAATAATTTGTAACT
>ENA-UEQB01003313-UEQB01003313.1-human-gut-metagenome-genome-assembly--contig:-NODE-3313-length-10302-cov-3.964303_pt1 | contig 10302 bp, 5 predicted proteins | sample MGYA00242901_ERZ507918 | MGnify/ENA primary metagenome ERZ507918 (study PRJEB26167, sample SAMN06115405) | human gut metagenome | host: Homo sapiens | place: China:Sichuan | collected 2016-04-06...
TTTGTGTGTATTGTCCACAGTCATGGGTTTGGCAACGGTATGCAGCAGGTAGCTCCATGTTATGGGTTCAGCGGCTTCCAATTCGTCGTAGATGAAGATGTAGCCCGTATTGCCCAAGTGGACGATATGACGGCGGAAGGTCTTCAAGGGTACGTCATCCCAACCGTTCTCGGGCGTGTAGTGTACGTCGGACTGTGCACCGCGTTTCAACCAAAGCGATGAAATCACTTTACCGTAAGCGTTGGAGGCATCGCCCAAGACGTATCCTATTTTATCACTTACATAATAGCGGGGAATCCAGCCGTAACCCTCCGTACCGATGCGTTGTCCCATGCCGTTCACCATAATGGTATTGTGGGCACGTGTGCCTCGGTGGCAAATCATGCTGTGGACGTCAGTGAACTCGATGTGATGCCCGCTGCTGTAGAATAAGGGCTTTCCGCCGAAGAAGGTGTTGAAAGCATTCTGGTTGGCTAGTGCGTGCGAGGTGCTACCATAGGGGCTACTGCGGAAACTCCACATGGCATTGCTGCCCACACGGTCCCAATTGGTCTGGAAGGAGGCGAGGCCGGTTGCGGGGAATACGTAGCCGGCGGGCAGGGCTGTCAGTCCCGGTCCTTCGGGTAAAGGTTTGTCACATTGCAGGCGAAACCAGGTGAGGTCGCCGGCTTTGCTTAGTACGGCTTTTTTCAGGTAGTCGGGCTGTGCTTTCAGAGTGCGGCGTACGAAGTCGGCGGCATAGGTGTTGCCGGTCAATCGTGCCAATGCGTCCAAATATCCGATGCGGATGCTGTTGGGGCGCACTGTTGTTTGGTGTGAACTCCCGTTACCGCCTGATTTGGAGAAGGGCGGTTGCTGGAAGATAGTGTACATCACGTTGCCTTGATACCAGGGGTCGGCAAAGAAATCAAATCCCGTGAGGCGGGTATAGAGATAAGGTACTTCTATCAGTGTGCGGGTGTTTACAGTGAAGTAGGCGTCGCCGTTGTGCCAGCCGCCGTCCTTGTTCAGTCCGGGGAAGCGTGCCAACCATACGTTGTAGCAGTAATCCACCCAGGTATCTGCATCAGGCAGGTCACCGTAGGTGCTGAAGGCTGCCATAGTGAGGATACGTAGTGTCATTTGCCAGATGTGGTTTTCGGCAATGTGGTTCTCCATGTAGTTGTGGAAGTGGTGGTACATATCATTGCCTTTATCCTTGATGGAGGCAAGCAACTGTTGCTTTTGTGTGTCGGTCAGCAGTTCATGGCAAGAGTCGTACAACATGGAGCAAAGGGAGAGGAGGGTAGAGGCGTTGAAGTCCCCCTTCACGTTCTTATCCTTGTCCCAGTCCATCATGGTAAACACGCGTTTGATGGCCTCATCGGCGTAGCGGCGGTTTTGGGTCAGTAGCCAGGCACGTATCAAAGATTCGGTATTTGCGTCTTTGCGGTCGATGATGCGACGGCTCTCGCGGGTGAGGTAAGAGTTTATCTGCATTTTGTTTCTCAAGTTCTTTACCTGTGAGGTGTTGATGTCTTTCACACTTTTCATGGGAGTCTGAAGAGTCTTGTCGGCACGCTCCAGATACCATTGCTGTTCTATTTTGCTTTGGCTTTCCTTTACAAACGTATTCCAATGGTTTTGGGCCACCAATACACGCGGAGGGGTACCGGGTACTTTGGCAAGTACCTCTTTCAATGAAGGAGGGCAGAACTTGTCAGGGTTATTCCCTACGGTGAATTGCAGCACTTTGCTCCATTGTGGCTGTCCGTCTTTCACGTAGGCGTATTGCCAATACCAGACACCGGGTGTCAGAGGTTTCTCGGGGTTATAGAATGGCCAGCGGGTCTCTGCCGTCACTGCACTCTTCTTGAATTCCACGTCTTGCGCATAACGTATCTTATAGGCGAGCTTGTTTTTGTCTATCTTCTTGGCTTCACTCTCAAAGCCGTCCATGGGAGCACCTTCCTGCCGGGCTTCTGCAGGTAGGGGCCATTGAAAGGAAACGGAACGGTCATCCACCGTAGCCTTGTCCAGAGGATTGGGTGTCATGCGCGTCTCGTGCATAAGGGTAGGCTCAGTCAGCTTGATGACTGACTGGCCTTGAACGTTTACGGTTGAAAGGGCAACCGTGACTGTCAGTACAGATGCTAAAACATTTTTCATGGTTATTCGATGTCTTGGTTTTTCTGTGGCAAAGATATGGGGCAGCAATGAAACCGACTTACTCGAATGTTTTTTCCTTTATCACATTTGATGAATTCTAATGAATCGTGTCCTAAATATGTCTAAGCTGCCTCCTAAAAATGTGCAGAATTTGTAGTACTTACCTGGGAATGAAGCGTGTTGGAGAGTATTTACCCGGTGTGGGATGCTTTTTCATCCACTCCAAAAGCAGGGCGCGATGTTGCTTGATGACCTCTTTATATTGTCTTTCGACGGCAAGGTTGCGCATTTCGCCACGGTCGGTCTTCATGTCGTACAGCATCTCTCGGTTCTTGCCGGTTTCGTACAGTACATATTTATAATCAGGTGTGCGTACCATCCAACCGCATGTGCCTCCGGTCTGTGCAAAAAGGGTTTCGGTCACTACGTAGGACTGATGCTCTTTTAGGGAATCGCCGCTTTCCACAAGAGAACGATAACTGATTCCTTGTACCCCTTGGGGAACTTCAGCACCGGCCCAATCGCAGATGCTGGGCATTAAGTCAGTACCATTGTTGATGAGCTGGGGTAGTACTTTGCCGGCATGTTTGCTGCGGGGCAGGCAGACAATGAAGGGTACGTTCACCACCTCTTCGTATAGTACGGTTTTCTGGTTCCAATGATGTGCGGCGGCGCCGTCGCCATGGTCGGAAGTGAAGATAATAACCGTATTTTTCCAAAGGTTCTGTTTGTCTATTTCAGCAATGATTTTTCCGATTTCGGCATCTACGGTTTCCACCAGGCGGTAGTAAGCGTTGAGGTAGCGGCGCCAATCGTCGGGCGTGTAACTTTGTGTGGGATAGAGGCGGTAGCTACGGCTTCTTTCATAGGCAAGCACGTCAGCATCGTAGGGGGCAATGTTGAAGTTGGCGGGTAGATTGGGGCAATCTTCCAAGGCAGGTTCTTCGATGGCAGCGAAGGGTGTGTTTTGCTTGCGCGCGTATTCGCAGATATTATGCGGGTTGTCGAAGGAAGCTACTAAGAAGAAAGGCTTGTTGTGCTTGCGCTGCAGGAAAGAAACGGCGGCTTCGGCCAGCCCGAAATCGTTATGTCCATGTAGATTCTCGAACCCGAAAGCATGCTTCTCTGGCAGAGAGTTGGTGTTGACATGCCACTTGCCGGCATAGGCTGTTTCATATCCGGCTTGTTCCATCAAAATACCCAAAGTACGGGTGCGCAAAGAGTCTGGCATCGGTATCTCGTTTTCGGCCATACCAATCTCTGCGGGAGTATGCCCCGTGAACATGGAGGCACGTGAAGGACCACTTAAAGGAAGTGAGCAGTAAGCATTGGTGAAGCGTACGCCACGGGCAGCCAGCTTATCCATATTCGGAGTGTTGACGTACATGTTTCCGGCACAGCTCATGGCAGTGGCTGTCTGTTGGTCGGTCATGATGTAAATGATATTGGGGCGTTCCTGGGCTAATAATGCTGCTGGAAGAACAGCTCCTAAAGTCAGAGTGGATTTCAGGTTTTTCATCTTGTAATTATTGCTTTTGTTTGTTGCAAAGCTACGCTTTTTTCTGATAACCATTTTTCTTCCATGTTTTTATTCTGAGGATGATTGTTTATAAGACTTCTACATTTGTGCAAGCACAGGCTAAATTTGTTTTAAAGCAGCGGCATGCCGTCTTGTTACGCGATGATACCGTCACTTTATGCGAATAAATTTGCTTCTGTTTCCGGTTTGCATTACTTTTGTTCCCCTAAACATAGGATTGAATGATAGTTTGTATTGCCGAAAAGCCCTCTGTGGCGCGTGACATAGCTGATGTATTAGGAGCGAAGGATAAGAGGGACGGATATATCGAAGGAAACGGATACCAGGTAACCTGGACCTTCGGCCACCTCTGCACACTGAAAGAGCCGCACGAATATACGCCTAACTGGAAGTCATGGAGCCTGGGAAGCCTGCCCATGATACCGCCCCGTTTCGGTATCAAACTTATCAGTAACCCTACCTACGAACGCCAGTTCCATGTGATAGAGAACCTCATGCAGCACGCCGACATGATTATAAACTGCGGTGATGCCGGGCAGGAGGGAGAATTGATACAGCGCTGGGTGATGCAGAAAGCCGGTGCGCGCTGTCCTGTGAAGCGTCTGTGGATATCGTCACTGACGGAAGAAGCTATCCGCGAGGGGTTTGCAAAGTTGCGTGATTCTTCGGACTTCCAGCCGTTGTACGAAGCCGGTCTGTCCCGTGCCATCGGTGACTGGCTGCTCGGCATGAATGCTACCCGCCTTTATACCATGAAGTATGGCCAGAACAAACAGGTACTTTCCATCGGGCGTGTACAGACACCGACGCTGGCGCTGATCGTAAACCGTCAGTTGGAGATACAGAACTTCGTGCCTAAGCAGTATTGGGAATTAAAGACGGTATATCGTGATACTACTTTCTCCGCCATTCTCAGAAAGAGTGAAGAAGAGCTGATACTGGAAGCCGAGAAGCAGAAAGAAACTTCTACGGCTGCCGCTACTGCTACTGCCGAGAAGAAGGAAGAAGAGAACCGCGGTATTGATCCTATTACCGACCAGGAGCGGGGGCTCTCGCTATTGGAGCAGATCAAGAACTCTCCTTTTACCGTTACCGATGTCAGTAAGAAGAACGGAAAGGAAGCGCCGCTTCGCCTTTTCGACCTGACTTCCTTGCAGGTGGAGTGCAACAAGAAGTTCGGATACTCTGCCGACGAGACGCTCAAACTGATACAATCGTTGTACGAGAAGAAGGTGGCTACCTATCCGCGTGTAGACACCACTTTCCTGAGCGACGATATTTACCCCAAATGTCCCGGTATACTGAAAGGCTTGAGGGATTATGAAGTCTACACCAAACCGCTGGAAGGCACTACCTTGCTGAAATCGAAAAAGGTATTCGATAACTCGAAAGTGACCGATCACCACGCCATTATCCCCACCGGTCAGCATCCGCAGAACCTGACGGATATGGAACGTAGGGTGTTCGATCTGATAGCTCGCCGTTTTATTGCTGTGTTTTATCCCGATTGTAAGTTTGCCACTACTACCGTATTGGGTGAGGTGGAAGGTATCGAGTTCAAGACTACCGGTAAGCAGATTCTCGATCCGGGATGGCGTGTTATATTCGGTACGCCTTCGGCACAATCTCAGGAAGAGAAGGATGAAAAGGGAGGTGAAGATGAAAACGTGCTTCCGGCATTCGTGAAGGGCGAAAGCGGTCCGCACGTGCCCAGCCTGAATGAAAAGTGGACACAACCGCCCCGTCCTTATACCGAGGCAACCTTGTTGCGTGCAATGGAGACAGCCGGTAAACTGGTGGATAATGACGAACTGCGCGATGCACTGAAAGAGAATGGTATCGGGCGTCCGTCTACCCGTGCCGCCATTATAGAGACGCTGTTCAAACGGAATTATATAAGGAAGGAGAAGAAGAATCTGATTGCTACTCCTACCGGAATCGAATTGATTCAGTTTATCCACGAAGATTTGTTGAAGTCGGCGGAGCTGACCGGACAATGGGAGAATAAGTTGCGCAAGATTGAAAAACGAACATTTAGCGCATCGCAGTTCCTGGAAGAGTTGAAGGAGATGGTATCGGGAGTGGTAATGAGCGTGCTTTCCGATAATACCAACCGCCGTATTACGATACAGGAAGCTGTGCAGGAGAAGGGTGGTAAGTCCGCTTCTGCCGCAGATAGCGATAAACCTAAAAAGGAACCGAAGAAGAGAGCACCAAGAAAACCGGCGGCAAAGAAAGAACCTGTGCCGTCAGCGCCTGCACCATTGGCATCGGATGCCCTTGTCGGTCAGCCTTGCCCGCTTTGCGGAAAAGGTACGATTATTAAAGGTAAAACAGCTTACGGCTGTTCCGAATGGAAAGCCGGATGTACGTTCCGCAAGCCGTTTGAGTGATGAACTGCGCCTAAATTTTATTTATTTCAGCTATATACTTCCAAAGCGGTGCTGCCATTAATGCCTGGCGGATGCTTCCTTGCTGCAATAAATCTTTTACTTCTTGCAGGGAGAGCAGATGCACGGTCAGGCTTTCCGTATCTTCCAGATGCTGTTCGGAGACTTTTTCTACATCCGTAGCGAGGAAGCAATAAGTGATGTTGGTATGGGTGCTTGGGTTGGGGGAGAGTTGCATGTACTCTTGCCAGTTTCCGTTGCCGTAACCGGTTTCTTCCAGTAGTTCCCATTGGGCGGAGATTAAGGGGGAAGCATCCTCTTCTTCGCATACTCCGGCACAAAGTTCATAGGCAGTTTCTTGTATTCCGTGGCGATATTGGCGGATAAAGACGAACTGGCCGTCGCGGGTGATGGCGATGGTATTTACCCAGTTGGGATATTCCAGTATATAATAAGAAGGAATGTGATTGCCGTTGGGCAGCACTACATGATCCTTTCGCACTGTGAGCCAGGGGACTCTGTACAGATACTCACTGGATATTACTTCCCAGGCATCTTTTGAGTTTTCCATAATTATCGAGCAATTTATATTTTGAATAGCATCCCACCTATATTATCTATCGGCGCTCCCGTAACGGAGGCGAGGCAACTTGGCTCGTCCGCCATATAGAGTGCACCGAGAAAGGCAAAGATCAGTGCTTCCTTGTATTCGATAATCTGCCGGTCGGGTATGACAATCTCGCAGGGGCACAATGCGCCGATGCGCTCTATCAGGAATTTATTGAATGCACCGCCGCCGGTAATCAGCAATTTGCCGTTGTCACCGGAAAGCGGGTGTGCAGCAATTACGCGCGAAACTTGCCAGGCTGCATGCTCATAGAACGTACGCAGCATATCTTCCAGGCTTAACCCATAGCGTTCGAGCATCGGATAGACTGATGTTTCCACCCATTCACGCCCCAATGACTTGGGACCGGACTGGTGGTAGAACTCCATAGCATTCAGCTCGTCCAATAACTCCCGGCAGATTTGTCCGCGCCGTGCAATCTCACCGTCCCGGTCGAATTCCAGCCCTATCTGCCGACAATAATGATTGATGACGTAGTTCACCGGGCTGATGTCGAAGGCGATGCGTTGCCCTGCTTGCTCGAATGAGATATTGGAGAAACCGCCTATGTTCAGACAGAAATCATAATCGGAGAATAGCAGCCGGTCGCCGATGGGGACGAGTGGGGCGCCTTGTCCGCCCAGCATGATGTCCAGCCGCCGGAAGTCCGAGACGGTGGGGATGCGGGTTTCGGCGGCAATGGCAGCACCGTCGCCTATCTGGTACATAATCTTCTTTTGCGGTTCATGGAAGATAGTGTGTCCGTGGGAGGCGATAATATCGGGGCGGACTCCGAATTCCTGCATGAACTCGTTCACCCGTTCGCCGAGGAACTTGCCGTATGCGCTATGGAAAGTAATAAACTCCAGAGCGCTCATTTCCTGCGCTCCGGTACCGAGTATCTGTTTCATGCCGTCGGGGTAGGTGTAACCTTTCGCACAGTCTATGTGGAAAGACCACTTGCCGGTTTCCCGGCGGAAGGTGCAGCAACATACGTCCAGCCCGTCGAGTGACGTGCCGGACATAAGGCCGATAGCTTGAATGCGGAAATCCTTCATCGGGTTTTACTTATAAGCAAGGTAGAACTCTACAACGGCTTCAATCCCTTTGCGGAAGATATCCAACGGGATGTTTTCGTTGGGAGAATGGATGGCGTTGGATTCGAGTCCGAAGCCCATTAATACAGTTTTGACGCCCAACACCTGCTCGAAGGTGGAGATGATAGGAATGCTCCCACCACGGCGCACGGCGAGCGGTTTCTTGCCGAATGCTTTCTCGAAGCCTCGTTCTGCCGCCTGGTAGGCGGGCAGGCTGATGGGGCATACATATCCTTGTCCGCCATGCATCGGGGTTACTCTTACCCGTACGGTATCCGGTGCGATGCTCAGGATATAGTCGGCAAAGAGTTGGGATATCTTATGATGATCCTGATGCGGAACTAATCGGCAGGACACTTTGGCGTAGGCTTTGGAAGGGAGCACCGTCTTGGAGCCTTCGCCCGTGTAGCCGCCCCAGATGCCGCATACGTCGAAAGACGGGCGGCAACTGTTGCGTTCCAGTGTGCTGTAGCCTTTCTCGCCGAAAAGGGCTTTTACGTCGATTGCCTTTTTGTATTTCTCTTCGTCGAAAGGAATGTGGGCTATCATATCACGTTCGGCCTGGGGAACATCTTCTACATCATCATAGAAGCCGGGGGCGGTGATACGTCCGTCGGCATCCGTCACTTTGCTGATAATCTGGCAAAGCACGTTGATAGGGTTGGCTACGGCACCACCGAAGTGGCCGGAGTGCAGGTCGCGGTTGGGACCGGTAACTTCTATCTCCCAGTATGCCAGTCCGCGAAGTCCTGTAGTGAGCGAGGGCAGGTCTGCACCGAGCATGCTGGTGTCCGATACCAGGATGACGTCGGCTTTCAGGAGTTCTTTGTGCTCTTCGCAGAAACTTTCCAGGCTGGGCGAACCGATTTCTTCTTCACCTTCGAAGATAAATTTCACGTTGGTCTTCAGAAGGCCATGCTTTACGAGGTATTCGAAGGCTTTCACCTGGATGAAGGATTGTCCCTTGTCATCATCGGCACCACGTGCCCAGATGTGTCCGTCGCGTACTTCCGGTTCGAAGGGTTCGCTTTTCCAGAGTTCCAATGGTTCGGCGGGCATCACGTCATAGTGGGCATATACCAGTACCGTCTTGGCAGCAGGGTCTACTATCTTCTGTCCGAAAACAATCGGGTTGCCTTTCGAGGGCATTACCAGCGCTTCGTCCGCACCGGCTTCGAGCAGCAGTTGTGCCCAGCGCTCGGCACACGCCAGCATATCGTCGTGGTGTTCGGGTTTGGCACTGATACTTGGAATACGGATAAGGCTGAACAGGTCTTCCAGCATCTTAGGTTCGTTTTCTGCGATGTATTTCTTTATTTCCATGGTCGTTATAACTGTGTGGTACGGTCAATCAGATAAAAATCAAGCAGCGTCATTGCCGTCATCGCCTCTACAATAGGCACAGCGCGTGGCAGTACGCAAGGATCGTGCCGGCCGCGGGCTTTCAGAGTTGTGTCTATTCCGTCGATGTTCACTGTATGTTGCTCCATCAACACGGTTGCTACGGGCTTGAAGGCAACGCGGAAATAGATATCCTGCCCGTTGCTGATACCGCCCTGGATACCACCCGAGTGGTTGGTGCGGGTTTCAATGCTTCCATTATTGTTATAGAATACATCGTTCTGCTCCGAGCCTTTCTGCTTCAAACCTTTGAAGCCGTCTCCGTATTCGAATGCTTTGGCAGCATTGATGCTGAGCATCGCAGCTCCGAGAGAGGCATGCAGTTTGCCGAATACCGGCTGTCCCAATCCGATGGGGCATCCTTTGACAACGCATGTCACCACTCCGCCAATCGTATCTCCCTCACCCTTTATCTTGAAGATGAGTTCTTCCATCTCTTTTGCTTTCTCCGGGTCGGGGCAGCGAACAGGATTCGTTTCAATCAAGTCGAGGTCATAAGCGGTATAATTTTCTTCCAGGCGGATAGGACCTACTTGTGAAGTATACGCCGTGATGTGTATACCTAACTGTCTTAACGCCAATTTTGCCAATGCACCCGCTACTACGCGTGAAATCGTTTCGCGGGCGGATGAACGCCCGCCTCCCCGATGATCGCGGATACCGTACTTCACTTTGTATGTATAGTCGGCGTGCGAGGGACGGTAGATTTCTTTCAGATTATTATAGTCGTCAGAGTGCTGGTTCTCGTTCCATACGATGAAGCCTATCGGACATCCGGTGGATTTTCCTTCGAAAATGCCGGAGAGGAACTCTACTTTGTCGCCTTCCTTTCGTGCGGTAGTGATGCGTGACTGTCCGGGGCGCCGGCGGTCAAGTTCCTTTTGCACAAAGTCCATATCGATGGTTATTCCTGCCGGGAATCCATCTATTACGCCTCCGATGCCCTTACCATGCGACTCTCCAAAACTGGTAAGGCGAAGAATATTTCCAAATGAGTTGAACATATCAATTGCTTTAAAGGTTTATATATAAGGCTAATGTGCCAATATTCCTTCAATAAGAAACTTTTGGCTGTATAAAGGTAACAATTTATTTTCGTAAAACGTTTAAGAATATATG
>ENA-UEQB01003315-UEQB01003315.1-human-gut-metagenome-genome-assembly--contig:-NODE-3315-length-10300-cov-3.121686_pt1 | contig 10300 bp, 5 predicted proteins | sample MGYA00242901_ERZ507918 | MGnify/ENA primary metagenome ERZ507918 (study PRJEB26167, sample SAMN06115405) | human gut metagenome | host: Homo sapiens | place: China:Sichuan | collected 2016-04-06...
GAATTCTGTTAACTTTATTCCGGGTGCAAATGCTGTAGCTCCTAAAGTAGTGAAACGGAATGGTGTAGAGAGTTGAGTGATAGCATTTGCTTCTCCTTCAAAATCTGGATTGTTCCAATAAGAGGCTAAGAATCCGTGTTTTCCATTGTAACTACATTGATCAAATAAACTGTTGTAAGTAATACTGTCATTTAGTCCACATACCGGTTCATAAATAAGATGGAAAATGTGTAGTCTCTTTCGAAATGCAGATAACAGAGTACTTGTATGCGATGGTGTTCCATTATAATTACCCCATTGCATTACTGAGTCGTTTGCATTAGGCCCGATTATTGCTATTCGGGCCTGTTTGTCAAGTGGTAGAATTTTTCCTTTGTTTTGTAGGAGTGTCATCGTTTCATGAGCCATTTTTAATGCCAAACACCGGTGCTTAGGGCTGTCGACAATACTATAAGGAAGTGTCCATGGATGAATATTTTCCATTTCTCCAAGTTCAAAACGGGCTTTCAACAATCGTTTTACAGAAACGTTTATTTGTTTTTCAGAAATAATTCCGGCTTTTATGGCCTCTGTAAGCTTTCGGTAATTGCTTCCGCATTCCAGATCAGTTCCATTTAACACGGCTTCAGCGGATGCATGCGCAGCATCTGGGTGAGTGTTGTGTTTTTTTGTTCCCCAAAAGTCTGATATGGCCCCACAATCAGATACGACAATCCCTTTGAATCCCCATTCGTTACGTAAAATTTGTGTCAGCAGGCGATTACTGCCACAACAAGGATCTCCTTCAAAACGATTGTAAGCACACATCACTTCTTTAACGTCAGCTTCCTGTACTAATGTTTTGAATGCCGGAAGATAGGTTTCCCATAGATCTCTTGGAATGATATTTTCGGCATTGAAACTATGCCGGTTCCATTCTGGACCAGAATGAACGGCGAAATGTTTCGCACAAGCATGTAACTTATTATAACGGGCGCTATCTGGACCTTGTAGACCTTTTACTACAGCTACTCCCATGCGGCTTGTCAGATAAGGATCTTCACCATAAGTTTCTTGCCCGCGTCCCCAACGTGGGTCACGAAAAATATTAATATTAGGCGTCCACATAGTTAGTCCTTGATAGCGTTTGTACTGTCCTAATGTGTTGAAGTGTCTGTTTTTGGCTCTTGCCTCATCAGATATAGCATTAAAAACCTCATAAATAAGTGTATCGTCAAAAGATGCTGCCATACCGATGGTTTGCGGGAAGACGGTAGCCAGCCCGGCACGTGCTACACCATGTAAGGCTTCATTCCACCATTCGTATGGTTTAATTCCTAACCGGAGAATGCCAGGTGAGTTGTTTTGCATTAATGATACCTTTTCTTCTATAGTGAGACGTTGTAATAGGTCGGTAGCTCTTTGTTCAGGAGTCAAATTGGGATCTTGATAAGGTAATTGGGAATAGGTAGTGGCGGTTAAACCAATAATGATAGTTAATGTTGCTGTTCGTAAAATATGAGTAAATGTATATTTCATGATTTGTTTTTTCTATAAATTTAGGTGATAAAGAAGAAAGGGAGCAGATCACCAATCTACTCCCTTTCTTGTTACGGGTACTTAAATTCTATTTTCTCCATTTGAGGGCTCCTGATGAGGATATACCATCAAAGGTGAAATTAAACATATAGTTTTCTTCTTCCGCGGTTGGGGCAGTGAATAAACCTTTTTCGTCTGTAGCTATGGTAATAAGCCCATCTAAAGGATAAGTTAGAGCTTTATCTCCTACTTTAGTCCATTCAAAATTTGTACGATAAGAGTTTTTTACTCCGGCTGTTCCATCTGTTCCATTAAGGAAGATAGAGCCTTTACCTGCAACGTACGGAGTAATTACAGAACCATCTGCTGCTGTTGCCTGCATCGAAGGTCCGAATACTGTATTTTCGACGATTAAAGAAACGGTATTGCTTCCCATACGGAACAGGGCCCAGTCTGCTTTATCAGTTCTGTCTACCGGAGCATAACAAAATGTACAATCGCTAACAGTCAGTGTAGGTGAATTCTTGCTAGAACGTAAGTCGCATAATTGTACGATATTGGTAATAGTACAGTTAATAAAATCAATTTCATCCATTGTGGCAGCAGCTTTATTGTTGGTCGTGACAACGGCTTGGTCACCAATACCATTGATGGTGCAACTGTTAAATAATACTCTGTTTATACCATCTTCACCTTGGAGACGTGCAATAGCACGATATCCTTCAATGCGACAGTTTTTGAAGGTGAGTTCTCCTACCATCGATTTACTACCGTTTACATTATATACTTGTCGGCCTCCAAACCCTTTATCTGTCCATTCAGCTATAGGTAATTCGTTTGCTTTATCACTAATGAAGTCAATATCGGTGAATGAAAGTTTTGCTATATTCGCTCCACTTTCTGATTGCATTGCTCCACTTTGTACAATAATCGCATTACCTTCGAGAGATAAACCAGTAATGAAGTTAACTGATTTTTTGAATTTTAGCGGAGTATCACTACTTGTTTTGTATTGGTATCCTCCTTGAAGAACAACGGTCAATCCTTCTGTTTCATCTAATTTTGCTTTCACTTCTTCTGAAATTAGAATGTTAGGATCATCATAACCGCGTAAGTCTATATACATTCCTTCTCCATATTTCTCATCGAAATTTTCGGATTCTCGAGTGGTAAAGTTCAATTTTCCTTCATAGTTGGCTCTAATCAGTTCTTCTCCCGAATATGCTGTTAAGGTATAGGCAGTATTGGGTTTCAAACCGTAAATAACCTTTTGTCCGGAAGCATATTCTTCGTCGGTAATAGAAACGATGATTGGTTCACCTTCAATCTCTGTTGGAGTGATTTCTAGCGCTGTAATTTGATTTCCCCCACTTGACCAGGTAGGTAGGGCAGCAATATCAATTGTACGGATACTAACTAATTTTGTAGGGTATACTACACTGATTGCTTTTGTCTCATAATATTCAGATTGGAGTTCTGAACCGATAGCTTTGATCTTAACACCATACTTCTCATCCCATTCTACTCCTTCGAAAGTATAAGGAGAAGTAGAAGTAGTGGCTTCGTCATATTTCGTGCCGATCAATGTACCGTCTTCGTTTTCTCCTGTCATTTTAAAGAGTATGATTTCATAGGAGGAGGCACCTTTTATATTATCCCAGGTAACAACTATATTATTATTTTGTGATTCAATAGTGGCCACAGGTCTGAATAGGCGGGGAGTCGTTCCCAGATCATCATCGTTACAGCTTGCTAAGCCTGCTCCAATGAGCAGACTTAATACAATATATTTGAAATATTTAATCGCTTTCATATCGTTCTTTTTTATTTATTACGGATTCCATATCCATCGTTAGACAAAACTCCTGCACTGTTAGAAACCTTAGATGAAGGGATAGGCATAACGTAAGGAGCCGGTTTGTTCACCAAAGAAGAAAGATCTTCTGTTCCATTGATTAATACTCCATCGGTAATCCCATAGAAACTATACAATGCACTTTCTAATACCGTACCTTTTTTTATGTCATTACCATTTTCGTCTTGTCCGTAAGGTTTATTAGTTGTTGGGTCAGTAGATGATGAAGAGATAAACTTTTTAGCAAAATCTATACGATACATTTTATCTTTTGCACTGGTAAATCCTGATTTAATCTCGTCATCCTTGATTGTTTCTGCGCTCTTATAAGGTTCAACTTTTGCATCACGTGCCGTGAAGATATCATTGTCAAACTTTAACATTCCATTCTCGAATTGAAAGTAAAGGGAGTTGGCCACACCAGTATCTGCTATTTCCAAATCTTTGTTGTATATAAATTCTCCGTTAGCTTCTTCCAATTGTTGGGCGTTCTTCCCTTCTTCAATCATCCATTCAATAGTCTGTACAGCTGCTTTAGCGTATTCATTCCAACGTATAAGGTCGAATTTACGGATACATTCACCTCCAAGTTCCCATGCACGTTCGTTTATGATCGCCTGCTTGAAATCGTTGTAGGATGTTAGTTGATTAATGTACTCATCAACTTTCTGAGATTTACTTTCTGCATTTGCAAATGCACGTTCGCGTACCCGTTTCAACATTTGCTTAGCTTCGTCTGTCGGCCCATTGTTAATTTCGTTGTCAGCTTCGGCAAGTAATAACAGTACATCTGCATAACGAAGTACTGGCCAGTTAACCCCTGTATTTTTAGTTGCACTAGAGGTAGTCATATCCATACGACACCATTTACCAATAGTAATACCAGTAGGATCACATGCATTTTGCGTATTATCTCCTAAGAATTTATAATTAGCGCAAGTTACTGCAAGACGTTGGTCTTCTTTATCGAATGAACAAGCATATTTAGGAGAAAGGCCTACTTGAATAGTTGTTGTACCTTTACTACCTCCTGTTACGGTAACACCTATACACCAAGCAACATCGCCACCACCATTCTGAACAAAACCATTTTCGTAAAGAACATCACCATTAGCACTGCTGGATGAGTTTATTTGATTATAAAAGATACTTTTGAAATCATTAGTCAGAGCACGGTCCTTTTCTTTGATTAATTTGCGGCAATAGGCTTGTGCCAACTTATAGAAATCATCACTGGCACTTGCAGTCTGTTTAACGCCATTTTCGTCTGTATAGGTAACAGGAGTGATTTGGCCGTCTATAGTACAACGGCTCATAGTGCCATCTGCTTGCATAGAATATCCGGCACGGAACATTGCTAATTTAGCTATAAAGCCCATAGCAAACTCACGGTTCATTAGTTCTACACCATTCTCGAGTTTATCTGCCCATTTCATTGAACCTTCTACATTAATAAGATCCTGAATGATATGAGAATAAATAATATTCTTGTCTACACGAGGGGTATTGTTGTTTTCTCCATATTTAGAAGGAGTGATGGAGAAGGGGACATCTGCCCAAAAATTACAAAGCAGAAAATAACGATAGGCACGCAAACAATAAGCTTCACCCAATAATTGACTCATTTCTGCATTTCCATTTTTATACATGTCACTGGCCTCTATTCCTTCTATTACTTGATTGGCGAAGTCAATAGCATTGTAGTTGTGCTCCCAACAATTTTTGATGTCATTAAAATCTCCGGCGTTTAATGCCCAAATACCACGACGGTCATTATGAGCAATCGCTTGTGCTTTGCTAACAAAGAACATCTCGACGTCGGTATTCTGCATCCAGGCGTTAGACATACGGGAGGTATATGTATCTTCACAGAAGAATGAATAAATATGGTTAACCATTTTACGGGCGTCCGTAGGGTTTGAACACAGATACTCTTGGGAATCATTTGATAGAGTTTCCGTATCAAGGAAGTCGTTGCATGAAGTACTCAGGAACATTGTACTTATTATAGCTGCAATATATAATAGTCGCTTTTTCATTTTATAATAATGTTAATTGAAAATGATTAGAATGTAATGTTAACACCCGCTGTCCACGAGAAAGCCTTAGGATAGGCTGAATAATCAGCACCTGGAGTAATACCACTTGTTTTACTATTACGGATAGAAGAATTGACTTCTGGGTCATATCCGCTATAGTTGGTCCAAGTCCATACATTATTTAATGTACAATAAAGACGTAATTGACTACAAGCAAATTTTTTTGTCCATTCTTTAGGTAAGGTATATCCTAATGTTAGGTTTTGCAAACGTAGATAGGAACCGTCCTCTATAGCCCATGAAGTAACTAATGGATTTCCGTCCGGAATTGTCAAAGGAGACCAGTAACTTTTGTTTTCATTCATCGATTTTAATGTTTCATAATCAGTTACTATTTCACCCGATGTACGATCTAAGTATGTCCAGGCAGAACCAGCGCCCATATATTCACGTAGATTGGCGTAAGTTGTTCGGTAGGATTGTGTACTTGCAATTTTGTCCATATTATAGATCTGATTACCGTATACCCAGTTAAACATAACTGATAAATCTAAACCTTTCCAAGTTGCATTAAGACCAAAACCACCTGTATGTTTAGGAGCAGTACGACCAATGATCTGACGATCATTTTTGTCTATGTCACCGCTTTTATCAAGATCTTTTAGTTTCATAGCGCCGGGACGTACGCCAGCATTTGATCCAGATAGATAACTATTGTTAGGTATTCCTTCTTTTAGTATAAAATTACCTTTATTATCGAACTGGAATTGAGTTCTACCATTTGCATCAGTGTAGGTCACGAAATCATCTACTCCATAAATTCCATCATAAACGAAACCATAAACCAATCCTAATGGCTCACCTACTATTACGCGATAATCGTCTTGTTCTTTGGTATCTGATGAAAAACCACCTGAGTTGTAGGACATTTCGTTTGTACCGGCTAATTTGTCAACCTTGTTTCTGTTGATACCAATATTGAAATTGGCAGATAACATGAAGTCTTTTGTTTGAATAATGGTTGCATTTAAACTTAGTTCGACACCACGATTTGAAGTTTGGCCTATGTTTTCTTGTACGCTGGAGTATCCCGGAGCTACAATTTGTCTCTCAACTAACAAATCTTTTGTTGTATTCCAATAGAAATCCAGTGTACCTGATATCCGTTCGTGTAAAAATCCAAAATCTAAACCGCCATTTCGTGTGATTGTCGTTTCCCATTTCAGGTTAGGATTGGCCATTTGCGAATTGGCAAGCGTGTAGTGAGGATTTAGGTAACCTCCGGCTCCATAATATTTGGATGATGAATATGCCTTATAAAGTGTTTCGTACATACCACTACCAATACGGTTGTTTCCAGCTTGCCCATAGCTGAAGCGAAGCTTTAAGTTCGATAACCAATTTTGGGTTGGTTCCATAAATTCCTCTTGACTAATTCGCCATGCGAGGGCGGCAGCGGGAAATATACCCCAACGATTGCCTCTTATGAATTTGCTGGAACCATCCGCACGTACAGTAACAGTTGCTAAATATCTGTCTTTATAGCCATAATTTAAACGACCGAAGAAAGAAGCTGTTTTATCAGGTTGTCCCAATGTACTACTGATAGTTCTTGAACCTGTCTCACCAGAATTGGATGCCATACTTGCAAACATTTTCTCTGGAGTAATTTCGCTTTGGAAATATTTTCCGACCATGGTGTTAGATTCGTTATTACTTACTACAATTTCTTGTCCGACCATTAAATCAACGTCATGTATTTGATTGAACGAATGTTTCCAGTTTATTGTATTGGTAATACGGTATTTATAAGTGTCTTTTTTATTCCATTCGCCCATTGGCAACTTATTACCATCCTGAATAGCTTTACTACTTTTTGCACCATACCAGTCTTTTTGTTGGAAAAATGTATAATCATATCCTCCTTCAAGACGGTAAGTAAGACCTTTCAGAATATTCCAAGTTACGCCTCCTGTAAAGTTGAAACGTCGTTCTTGTTTTCTTCTCCAATATTGATCTACTTTTTCTTGTAAAGTCATTGTATCATTTTGGTATTGTTCGAGCTCTTCGTCACTCATGTCACTTGTATCTACATCTGTGAAATCATAGAAACCGTTAACTGGTGCTTTCATCAAAGCATCGTAAGAACGGATCTTATAAGTACCACCACCTGTACCTACGCCTTTAACAGTAGTGTCAGATATACGCGTACCGAAATCAAGTTTTAAACCTTTGGTAATTTCGTGATTTAACTTGAAATTCAGATTAAAACGGTTATAACCGTTGTCTTTCATCAAACTACCATCATTAATGTAAGTACCGCTTAATGAGAATTTAGTTTTGTCATTGCCACCAGTTATACTGATATTGTGCGATTGTGATAAGTCGGGATGACCGAACATTTCATCTTGATAATCGGCTGCTTCTTGGTATTTATAAAGGTCAAGGTCTCCAAACGCTCCAAAACGTTTCTCAAAACTTGAAATACTGTTTCTCATAGCAGCTTTTTCGTAGTTGAACATTACGAATTCGTAAGGATTCATTACATCGATTTTTCTTAATAGCTTTTTGCCTTGAATGTATCCATTATAAGAAACTTGAGTCTTTCCTCCTTTTGCACTTTTGGTTGTAATTAATACTACACCGTTTGCACCTTGTGAACCATAGATGGCAGTTGAAGAAGCATCTTTTAGTACTGTGATGTCTTGAATATCTCCCGGAGCTACGTCACTAATACTCGATACAGGGAATCCGTCTACGATGTACAAAGGAGAGTTATCTCCGGTGATTGACCCCCCACCGCGTACGCGGATAATCATTTCTGCATCGGGAGAACCGTCTGATGTTGTAATTTGTACACCAGCCAGACGACCGGTTAATGCTTGTGCTGCAGAACTTACAGGAATCTTGGCAAGTTCACTACCTTGTACGGTACTGACAGAACCAGTTAAATCTTTTTTCTTAACACTTCCGTAGCCGATAACTACCACTTCATCAAGGGATTGGGCGTCATCATACAATATCACATTAATTGAATTTTGTCCTTTGACTGCAACATCTTGAGTTTTCATACCTATGTAAGATATGATAACATTAGCTTTGGAAGGAACTTTTAGGCTGAAATTACCATCCAAGTCGGTAATAGTACCATTGGAAGTATTTCCTTTTTCTACGACAGAAGCACCGATTATAGGTTCACCGGTCGCATCTTTCACATTACCTTTGAGAGTAATCGTTTGCGCGGAAACGCTGAGCGATAGAGCTGCAAATAACATAAGCAGCACGATTCGCATGTTTTTCACTTGGTTAGACATTCTTTGCATGTTTACTTTTAGTTTATTAAAATGATTGTTTTTCTTAGTTACACCCATGTAGAGTGTTAATTGATCGCTACAAAAGTATACGGATGTGAACTATGAGATGTGCAATATTTGTTTTTAGGGTGGTATTTTTTGTTTTAAGACGAAAAGTACTACTTAATCAGCTGTTTACAGAACCAATTATTGGTCACTATGTCCTGCTCTTTTGTACGCCAGTGACCTGTATCGTGAGCGATAAACAATTGTTTGGGAGCAGTGATGACATTGTAGGCAGAGAAAGTGGAAGTGGGAGGACAGGTAGGGTCATTGTATCCCCACGAATAATATCCGGGTGCTTGAATAAAGCGTGCGAAATTGACCACATCATAGTAACGGGACGTTTCAATCTTTTCGGGTTTATTGTTCAATAACTGATTTTGAGGGGCAAACATGGCTGGCCATCCTCCCGCGCGCCCATGAAGATAACCGGTCACATCACAAAGAGCAGGATAGAAAGCTACGAGTGCCTTAACTCGGGAGTCTAATCCGGCAGTAACCATTGCCAATGCACCGCCCTGGCTTCCACCGATGACACCTAAGTTCTCTCCATCATATTCGGGCAGGCTACACAAAAAATCGAGCGCACGTATACAGCCGGTATATACACGACGATAGTAATAGTGATCTTTACTATCGAGATTATAGAAGGCATAGTTGTTTAATACACCTTTACTCAGATTGGCATACAGGTTATCCGGTAGTGTTTGCGGAATACCATGAATACCGATGGCGAGGGTGATCATTCCTTTTTCTGCAAGTGTCATTTCTGCCGGCTGCTTCTTTACTCCGGCTCCCGGTACACGGAGAACAGCCGGGTATCTGCCTGGCTTTTTAGGTATACAGAGAATGCCATAGAAGTAACTTCCTCTCTGATAGTGTTGTAAACGGACATGGTATACATTGGTTTCCGGAGTACATTGTTCGGGTAACAGAGTAATTAGAGGTTCCATTGGTATACTGGCTGTTTCTGCTTTGGCACGTTCCCAGAACTTGGTAAAATCTTCGGGAAGTGTTGTTGTTGGTTTCAGCTTTTCAGGGCTAAAACCTATATTTACATAGTTGGAATAGGTAATACCATCTACCTCTGTACGGCAAAGACAAGTGATGAAACCAGGTGTTTTCATTGTACCGGCTTTCACTTTGAAGCTACCATTTTTCAGATCGCTACTTCCTGTTTGGTTAGGGGGGAGTTTTTCTGGACCTATTTCATAGATGAGTGGAATGTTTTTGAGCATTAACTCCATTAACTTTGTTTCCACGTATAACTCGAATAGTAAATGATGCCTGTTCGCCTGTACGGTATGTCCAATCGTCGTGATCGGGAGTAATCTCGATATGGACGTAGTCTTTGATATTTGTCTTTTGAGCGAAAGATGCTACGTGACAATACAATAAAGTAAGAATGAGTAGTATGCTTTTCTGGTTCATGATATAATGATTAAATGTTGAAACAAAGTTAATGGAGTTTGCGTAGTTTTTTGTAGAAATAATGTTTCTTTTTGCGAGTATATGTACCAATTATTCTACCT
>ENA-UEQB01003316-UEQB01003316.1-human-gut-metagenome-genome-assembly--contig:-NODE-3316-length-10294-cov-4.692767_pt1 | contig 10294 bp, 5 predicted proteins | sample MGYA00242901_ERZ507918 | MGnify/ENA primary metagenome ERZ507918 (study PRJEB26167, sample SAMN06115405) | human gut metagenome | host: Homo sapiens | place: China:Sichuan | collected 2016-04-06...
GAAATAATATTACTATATTGTTAACTTTAATTTTTTAAATGCATGAAGCAAGTTAAATTTAGAATCGTTCAAACGATTCTCCCCTTGTTAATAGGGATGTTTTTATCATTGGGCGCTTATGCACAGCAAATCACAGTCAAAGGACATGTGAAAGATGCTATGGGCGAACCCGTGATTGGCGCCAATGTCATTGCCAAGGGTACCACAACGGGTACCATCACTGACTTTGACGGTAACTTCACATTGAATGTTCCTCAAAATTCTATTCTGTCCATTACATTCGTCGGTTACAAAGCAGCAGAAATTAAAGCAGCTCCTTCGGTAATGGTCACACTGGAAGATGACTCTCAAGTATTGGACGCCGTAGTCGTTGTAGGTTACGGAACAGTAAAGAAAAACGACTTGACGGGATCAGTTACTGCCATCAAGCCGGATAAAATCAGCAAAGGAGTAACCACCAGCGCACAGGATATGATAACAGGTAAAATAGCCGGTGTGAATGTAATTTCCAGCGGTACTCCGGGTGGAGGAGCTACGATTCGTATTCGCGGTGGTTCATCATTGAACGCCAAAAACGATCCGTTGATCGTTATCGACGGACTGGCAATGGATAATAGCGGTGTGCAAGGTTTGACTAATCCTTTGGCAATGGTAAACCCGAATGACATCGAAACTTTCACTGTTTTGAAAGATGCTTCGGCCACCGCCATCTATGGTTCACGTGCTTCTAATGGTGTGATTATCATCACTACAAAGAAAGGGAAAGCAGGCAGCAAACCACAGGTGAACTATGAAGGTAACGTTTCCGCCGGTATACTGCAAAAGACAATAGACGTAATGGATGCCAATGAATTCAAAGGATACGTATCCAAACTTTATGGTGAAGGAAATGCTCCAAGCCCCTTCGGTGAAGCAAACACTGACTGGCAGAAAGAAATTTTCCAGACAGCCGTTAGTACAGACCATAACGTGACTGTAAGCGGTGGTTTGAAAAATATGCCTTATCGTGTTTCTTTCGGTTACACCAATCAGAATGGGATCCTGATGACATCTAATTTCGAGCGTTATACCGCCTCCGTCAATCTGACACCCTCTTTCTTTAAAGATCACCTGAAGTTCAATATCAATGCTAAAATGATGTGGGCCAACCAACGTTATGCTGACGACGGGGCTATCGGCGCAGCTTTGACCATGGACCCGACCCAACCTGTATATGACTCTTCGGACATGTACAAAAACTTCGGTGGATTCTACCAACCGACCAGTGACGGTAGTTCATATAACGATCCGGAATGGCCGCTTACACTGGAAAGTAATTCAACCGCCAACCCTGTTTCCCTACTGAAACTAAAGAAACATACTTCCAGAAACACCAGTTTTATCAGCAATGTAGAAGTAGACTATAAATTCCACTTCCTCCCTGACCTACATATCCATGCTAACGTAGGCGGTGACTACTCGGAAGGTAAGGAAAAGAATGTAAATTCACCTTATGCCCCGGGCTCTTATTACTATGGTTGGAACGGGACTGACTACGGCTACAAATATAACCTGTCGGTGAATGCCTATGCACAATATTCCAAAGAAATCGGGGATCATTATGTCGACGTAATACTGGGTGGTGAAGAGCAACATTTCCACTATACCGGATATAAAGTCGGACAAGGAACAAATCCGTTAACAGGCGAAGCCTACAATCCGAATCTGCGCTCACAAACAGCCTGGGGACATCACAGTACATTAGTTTCTTATTTTGCCCGCGTAAATTATACATTACTTAGCCGTTATTTGCTGACAGCCACTTTCCGCCAGGACGGTTCTTCCCGTTTCTCTAAAGACAACCGTTGGAGTAGCTTCCCTTCTGTTGCTTTGGGATGGAAACTGAAAGAAGAAAATTTCCTGAAAAACGTAGAAGTATTGTCAGATCTGAAACTCCGCCTCGGATGGGGTATCACGGGTCAGCAGAACTTAGGCGACGATTATGATTTCCCTTATATGGCACTGTACCGCGTCAACGCAGCCGGAGGTTATTATCCTTTCGGGGATACCTATTATGGCACTATGCGTCCTAAAGCTTATAACGAAGACCTGAAATGGGAAGAGACAACGACTTATAACGCAGGTTTCGACTTTGCTTTCCTGAACGGACGTATCTCCGGCTCGATGGATTACTATTACCGGAAAACCGACGATTTAATCAATACCGTAAAGATTGCGGCGGGGACTAACTTTAATACCCAACTGATCAGCAACATCGGTTCATTAAAAAATACGGGGCTTGAATTCACCATCAATGCCAAACCTATTGTAACCAAAGATTTTGTCTGGGACTTGGGATATAACATCACTTGGAACAAAAATGAAATCACTAAACTGACCGGAGGAGATGATTCTAATTACTATGTAGAAACCGGAGGTGTATCTACTGGTATTAGCGGTGCAACCTGCCAGGTACAGAAAGTAGGTTATCCGATGAACTCATTCTTCGTTTACCAACAAGTGTATGATAAGGATGGAAAACCGATTGAAAACATGTTCGTAGACCGTAACGGAGATGGTGTCATCAACGCTTCGGACAAATATATCTATAAAAAACCTGCCGCTGACGTATTGATGGGACTGACTTCCAAATTCACTTATAAAAATTGGGATTTAAGCTTTGCCCTCCGTGCCAGCCTGAATAACTATGTGTACAATGACGTACTGGCCAGTAAATCCAGTGTCGGCAAGGGAGGAATCTTTAATCATGGATACTATTCCAACCGCCCGACAGCTGCCGTGAATCTGGGATTTGAAGGAAAGGGAGACTATTATCTGTCCGATCGTTTCGTTGAGAATGCTTCATTCTTGCGTTGTGATAACATAACAGTAGGTTATAGCTTCAAAAATTTACTGAAGTCCCAGGCTTATAAAGGTATCAACGGCCGTATTTACGGTACTGTACAGAATCCCTTCGTTATCACCAAGTATACAGGACTCGATCCTGAATCGGTTATCAGTTCAGGAAATGATGCCGGAGTAGCAGGTATTGACAGGAACATTTATCCTCATCCGATCACTATCCTGTTCGGGCTAAGTCTTCAGTTCTAAGATTGTAATTTATTAAAAAGTAGACTATTATGAAGTTCAAATATATAAAATCAATAGTTTCAGCAGCGTTGTTCCTTAGCCTGACCACCGGAATGACCTCCTGTATCAATGACCTGGATATATCTCCAATCGATCCTCAGATGACTGCCACCTTCGACCAAGATATGTACTTTACCAAACTATACGCTTCACTGGGACTTACCGGACAAAAATTGAGCGAAGATCCGGATATCGCAGTAAAGGACGAAGGTCAATCCTGTTTCTATCGCGCTCTTTTCACTAACAATGAATATGGCACTGATGAGATGATATGGACCTGGCAAGAAAATGCCGGTATCCCCGAACTAACTTATATGCGTTGGAACTCCTCTCATCAGCAGACAGAAATATTATATAATCGTTTAGCATATAATATCACACTCTGCAATTTCTTCCTGGATCAGATCGCCGGAAAAGAGGATGCTACCTCCGTTCAGCAACGTGCCGAAGCCCGTTTTCTCCGTTCCTTATTTTACTATTATCTGATGGACACCTTCGGAAAAGCTCCTTTCACCGAACACTTCTCCAAAGAGAATCCTCCTCAAAAGACGGCCTCCGAACTGTTCGCTTATATTGAAAGCGAACTGGAAAGCATCGAAAATGATATGAGCGAACCGCGTCAAGCTCCTTTCGGACGTGCCGACAAAGCTGCTTGCTGGTTGCTGCGTGCCCGTTTGTATCTCAATGCCGAAGTATACACCGGACAACCGCGTTGGAATGATGCTATCACCTATGCCGGCAAAGTGCTCGATCCCTCCAATGGATACGGATTGTGTGGAAATTACGAACAACTTTTTATGGCAGACAATGATGAAAATCCCGATGCTAAAAAAGAAATCATCCTTTCTATCCGTCAGGATGGTGTACAAGCAAAGAGTTACGGAGGAAGTTACTTCCTGATTGCTGCAACGCAAAAGAGCGACATGCCGAATCGCGGAACAAATGACCCTTGGGAATGTATCCGTACACGCAAAGCACTGGTTGACAAGTTCTTCGCAAACAGTGAGGATATTCCTTTCACCGAATATACCGATAATAAATGGCAGAATGTGAGAGATGTGCAGGCTGCTGCAAAAGATGAACGCGCCTTGTTCTATACAACCGGTCGCAAAGCCGAACTGGAAAGTGTAGGTAAATTCACCGACGGACTTTCATTTATGAAATGGAGTAATCTGCGCTCGGACGGACAACCCGCTCACGATGCTAAAATTCCTGATACGGACATTCCGTTCTTCCGTTTGGCGGAAGCTTATCTGATTCGCGCGGAAGCCTATTTGAGAGCAGGCGGCGCAAATGCACAACAAAATGCCTGGTTGGATATCAAAGCCCTCAGAGACCGTGCCAAAGCAACAGAAATACCCTCTGCCAATAACCTGACATTAGATTATATTCTGGATGAACGTGCCCGCGAATTGTATCTGGAAGGATTCAGACGCACAGATTTGATCCGTTATGGCTATTTCACCTCAAGCACCTACCTCTGGGATTGGAAAGGCGGTTCCTTTGAAGGAAACGGTGTGAGTTCGATCTATAATCTCTATCCGATACCGAAAACAGAAACGCTGACGAATACAAATATGACTCAGAATCCGGGATATTGATAGAACCTTTATTCACGTTTTAAAGACTGAAAACAATGAAAAACCTATATAAACTATTTACATTGACAATGGGGCTACTAGCTCTGTCCGCCTGTGAAGCAGACCGTGACAGCAACCCTGTGTTGAACGAACCGGATACGTTCGTACTGAATGTGCCAGCTTTTGCTTCCAACAACGTGTACGACCTTAAAAACTCCGAATCATTGGAATTAACCTGTACACAACCGGATTACGGGATTCCGATGGCAACCACTTATTCAGTACAAATTTCACTGGAAGAAAATTTCGTTGACGCTCATGCAGAGACAAATACGGAAGCTAATTATACAACTTTGGGTACTACCCATTCTTCTGCCAAAATGGAAGTGAAAGCTTTAGAATTTGCATTGGCACTGGGAGACTTGTGGAGTGCATCCTCCGATGAAGAATTTCCGACCACTCCCATACCCGTTTATGTACGCCTGAAAGCGGAACTGACCAATAGTGGTCGTGGCATCGCTTTTTCGAATGTAATTGAACTTCCCAAAGTATTGGGATATAAAGCTGTACCGCCTCTCGAATTACCTTCCAGTATATTTATCAATGGCTCGATGGCAGGTAGTAATTGGAGCAACTGGGTGCCTTTGGCAGCAGTAAACGGAATGTCCAAGTTCTTCGGTTTATTCTATTTCGGAGGCACTGATATGTTCAAGTTCGGTACTAAAGAAGGAGAATACATCGGATTCAACGATCCACGTCTGACAATAGCCTCGGATGCATTCACCGGATCGGATGATGGATTTGGCGGACAAAATATCAGCGTTAATGTCACAGGCTGGTATACAGTGATCATGTCTGTAAGCATCAAAGGGACTGATTATGCCTTTACGCTGGATATTGCTCCGGGCGAAGTTTGTCTGATAGGCAATGCTATAGGAGATTGGACATTCGGCGATAAAGGCAAATTCCAAGCACCAACAACGGCAGATGCAGACTTTGTTTCACCGGTATGCACCGGAGGCGGAGAATTGCGTATGTCCGTCAAAGTTCCGGGAGAAGACTGGTGGCGTACGGAGTTCGCTATACCTAATGGAAAAATCGTGTTCCGTGAAAACAAAAGTGTGATTGACAGTTGGTCGGAAATAGGTCCTGAATATGCGATAAACGTTAAGGCAGGGCAGAAAATAAATCTGAACTTTGTTCAGAAAACAGGTTCCGTTACTCAATAATCGTTAACTTTAATAACTGAATATCATGAAAAGATTATCATATATGGCGTGTCTGTTGCTTGCTTCGGCAGCTTTCACCGCTTGCGATGAAGATTTTAAGGACTGGGCTGATCCCCAGTCCAATCCCCAGGAAGAAGCTATAACTGCAATGGTAGATATAACTCCGGTTGCCAGTATGAAACTTGAAGAACAGCCGGGCGATTCTGTGGTAATCGCCTCTGTTTCTTCGATTGCAGAAAACTTCTCACTCACAGCTTGTAATATAGAATTAGTTGCCGAAGGGCAGATATTAAATCTACCGTCAAAAGTAAAAGATGGGAATATAAAAGTCAGGTTGACAGAACTTGACCAAAAAGTGGCAAGTTTGTATAAGTCACAAAAATCTTTAGAGCGCGAAGTCACTTTAAAGCTGACACCGGTAGTCATGACAACCAACGGTGAAGCAACTTCACTGACTGAATACCCGGAAATGCAATCTGCCATCACTCCGGTCGCAACTCCGGCTGTGGATACGGAATACTATATAGTAGGTGATCTAAACAGCTGGCAGATGGACAAATCGACAGCCACAAAGCTCGAAGTAGACAAAGACAATCAGTATCTCTTTTCAGTAGTCGTCGAGTCGGAAGAGAAGTTTGATTTCAAGATTGTCCCGGGAAGTGCGATAGAAGCTCCGGATGCCTGGCAAAGAGCCTTGGGTGCTTCCAAAGTAATAGAAGATCCGGATCCGGGATTATTGGCTTTCAGGGATAAAGAAGGAGCCGACCCGGATAATCTCACCTGCGCCGGCGGAAAGAAAATGAAAATTACGATTAATGTAGAAGATTATACATACACAATCAAGGAGGATCTACCCGAGCACATGTACATCAATGGATCTCCGTACAGTCTTGGGTGGGATTGGGCAGTAGCTCCTGAAATGGTTCCTGTCACACAGACTCCCGGAATGTTCTGGAGTATACAATATTATACGGCGGGAGACCAAATCAAGTTTGCTCCGGTTAGAAAATGGGAAGGAGACTTTGGTTATGACGAAGAAATCTTATCTCCGGAAGCAATTGATTTCGCCGAATTAACATCCTCAGGAGGCAATATTGGCATTGGTAAATCCGGATGGTATCTGGTAATTGTCGCAGTGACTACAGAAGGAAAAACAATTTCATTCCGTTTGCCGGAAGTTTACCTGTTGGGAGGTGTGATTAACAATTCGTGGAATTGCGATGAAACGACCTTGTTCAGGATTCCGACCGATAAAACAAGCGACTTCATATCACCGGCAGCAACCGTTACAGGCATGGCGCGTATTTCTACTACGGCTGTAGATGCCGGAGGCTGGTGGAAGAGCGAATTTACACTTGATCTGGCTAATGAAGGCGATGGTACTATCGTTTACCGTGAGAATAAGAACGTATCGGATAATCTAAGCGAACTTGGCTACGAATGTAATGTAAAAGCCGGTCAGAAAGTCCATATTAACTTTACGACAGGCAAAGGTAAAGTCGAATAACTATCAGACACTCTTAAACAGCACAACGAGTAGAATCAATTACGATCATATCTCAAGTCTCCTTCTTCGGGAAAGAGGAGATTTGAGATATGATCGAAATCTGACACACTCAAAGCTAAATATAGTACCACTACATTGGAAGAAGAATTCTAAAATAAGGCTTATGAAAGACTTTAAATATATTTGGCTCCTTTTATTGCTGATACTCAACAGCTTTGGAGCTTGTTCAGATGATGATCCGTTGATGCCGGGCGAGCGTCCTTCGTCCGGAACTGATCCTGCCCCGGAAGAACAAGTTCTCCACGACGGATTTAATTTTGATCCGGCTATTCCTAAAGCGGATGAACCACTGACTATCACCTTCAAAGCACCCGAAGGAAGTAACTTCTATGGTTACGCTGACGACTTGTACTTACACTCCGGAACAGGAGCAAACTGGACAGGTGCACCTACATGGGGAGATAATCAGAATAAATACAGACTGAAAAAGACAAAGGACAATGTGTGGAGTATCACCCTTTCCTCATCTATCCGCCATTTCTATTCTGTTGCTCCATCTACTCCCTTACAGACCATTAACCTGATTGTACGTGATGCGGAAGGTAGCCAACAAACCTACGATTACGCAACTTTAGTAGAAGATAGTCAAAACGGATTTATCTGGGAAGAACCGCAAAAAGCCCCTCTCCCCATATCCGGAGAAGTAAAAGAGGGCATTCATATCCATTCGGCCACTTCGATAACGCTTGTATTATATGATAAGGACAGTCAGGGCGGTCATAAAGATTGTGTATTTGTAACAGGTAATTTCAACAACTGGAAACTGGATAGTCGCTACATGATGAAATATGACGAAACAAACCATTGCTGGTGGATCACTCTGGAGGAATTGACTGCCGGTGAAACACAGTTCCAGTACTTTGTGTACAGTGCTTCGGATGGCGGTACTTACTTGTGCGATCCTTATTGTGAGCAAGCATTGGAAAAGGGAGTGGATACCAACTTTCCCACTGGCGCACAAGCACCTTACGTATCAGTCGTAAGCACAAACCCACAACCCTATCAATGGAATGCCGGAGAATTTGAGATGAAGAATAAAGAAAATCCGGTTATCTATGAGCTCTTGTTGCGGGATTTTACTTCCAGTGGAAATCTGGCAGGAGCAATGGAAAAGCTGCCTTACTTAAAAGAACTGGGAATAGATGCTATCGAACTGATGCCTGTACAAGAATTTGCAGGTAATGACAGTTGGGGATACAACACCGGACTATACTTTGCACTGGATGCCTCGTATGGAACTCAAAATGAATATAAAGCTTTTATTGACGCCTGCCATCAGAATGGAATCGCCGTTATTTTCGATGTAGTCTACAACCATACGAACAATGATAATCCGTTTGCCCGTATGTACTGGGATACGTTTAATAACCGCCCTTCCACTAAGAATCCATGGCTGAACGCTGTAACACCGCATCAGAAGTATGTTTTTTCACCGGATGATTTCAATCACACTTCAGAACAAACAAAAGCTTTTGTCAAACGCAACCTGAAATATCTGTTAGATACTTACCACATCGACGGTTTCCGTTTCGATTTCACCAAAGGTTTCACACAGAAACAGACAACAGGTGATGATGATTTGGCGGCAACCGACCCTGCTCGTGTATCAGTACTGAAAGAATACTACGAAGCCGTAAAAGCTGTCAAAGAAGATGCAATGGTTACCATGGAACATTTCTGTGCAAATGAAGAAACAACTTTAGCCACAGAAGGAATTCATTTTTGGAGGAATATGAACCATTCTTATTGTCAGTCGGCTATGGGCTGGAAAGATAATAGTGATTTCTCCGGATTATATGACACCACCCGTCCGAATCAATTTGTGGGCTATATGGAAAGTCATGACGAAGAGCGGTGTGCTTATAAACAAACCCAATGGGGAAATGGATTATTACAAACCGATTTGTCTGTACAGATGCAACAACTAGAGGCAAATGCTGCTTTCTTCTTTATGGTATCAGGACCTAAAATGATCTGGCAATTCGGAGAATTGGGATATGATATTTCGAGAGATGCTAACCGGCAAGGAGAAGTTATTTCTGGTGAAGATCACAAGACAGATCCTAAGCCTGTTTTATGGTCTTATAAAGATATACCAGAAAGAAATGAATTATATACCACTTATAGTCGGTTGTTAGCATTGCGTAAGGCATATCCTGATGTCTTTGGCCAAAATGCCTTTAAGGAATGGAGGGTTTCTGATAATGATTGGAATGACGGACGCTATATCCGTTTGGAAACTGTTGATGGTAAACAACTTGTTGTCGTAGGTAACTTTACTGACCGACCTGTTGATATGCAGTATGTATTCCCTGTAACGGGAGAATGGTATAACTTCTGTAAAGAAGGAATGTCAGAAATCATTACGGCTACACATTTGGAGGTTCCAGCACACAGTTTTGGCTTATATACGAATTTCTCTATTCCTGTAAAATAGTGAAAGAAAGGGAACATATCGTTTACAGCTTTAAAGGTATGTTCCCTTTTATTGTGTGTATATTGTTATCTTGCTTGACTTCTAAATTCTTTGGGTGATATTCCTGTATTTTTCTTGAAAAAGCGACTTAAGTATGACTGATCGGGGAAGTTGAAATGCTGTGCTATTTCGGTAACCGATAAATGCGGGTCATCCAATAACACTTTGATTTCGGCTGTTAATTGCTCATCGATCAACTGTTTGGGAGTTCTTCCGTTTACATATAAAGCAATAATCTCATTCAAATATCGTGATGTGATACATAGCTTGTCGGCATAAAAAGCTACCTGATGCTCTCGTGTACTATATTCTC
>ENA-UEQB01003321-UEQB01003321.1-human-gut-metagenome-genome-assembly--contig:-NODE-3321-length-10278-cov-3.308989_pt1 | contig 10278 bp, 6 predicted proteins | sample MGYA00242901_ERZ507918 | MGnify/ENA primary metagenome ERZ507918 (study PRJEB26167, sample SAMN06115405) | human gut metagenome | host: Homo sapiens | place: China:Sichuan | collected 2016-04-06...
CTTCTATAACTTCCCGGTGCGGGTGAACGAGCGTAATATCGGCATTCAGTATCTGCTGGCGGTGCGCCTTACCCGCGTAATGAACGTCATCCTGAATCTTATGTTCCTGTCGGGAGCCTTCCTCGAATACTGCGGACCGGCTAAAGTGTTTTTCTTCGGCTCGTTCGGTCTGCTTGCACTGGCACTTCTCGGTTACTATATCTTGGCGTTCAGGTGCAAGTAGGTATTATACCTGTTTGTTACTTTCCCCATATAGCCTCTGCAACTTCCCTGTGTTGCAGAGGCTTTTCTTTGCATACCTACTTATGATTAGACGTGCCCCCTTTATACTATCTTTTAGGTATTGCCAGCCTTTTTAACATCCTCTACCTTTGCCTCAACAAAAATTATAAAAAATAAGGCAAATGAAACGAAAGGCATTACTCTTCTCTTTATGTCTTGCCGCCTGTTCTGCGAATGCTTTGGCAGACAACGTAGCAGGCAACGATAAAGAGACCGGCAACACAGAAAGAACTGAAGAAAAGACTCCCCAAACGAAATCCAGACTGACACTGGGCGGTTACGGCGAGGCTGTAATGACGCGGAACTTCTTTAGTGATAACTACCTGCGCTATACAAGTGCGGAGAAGTATAAGGATGCAAGCAGTCATGGACGTTTCGATTTACCACACGTCGTACTGTTCATCGGATATGACTTTGGTAATGGTTGGACTATGGGTAGCGAGATTGAGTTTGAACATGGCGGTACGGAAAGTGCCGTTGAGGTAGAAGAAGAGGAAGGGGGAGAATATGAATCGGAAATAGAACGCGGTGGTGAGGTAGCTCTCGAACAGTTTTGGATTCAAAAGTCTTTCAGTCCTGCATTCAATATCAAGATGGGGCATATTATTGTTCCCGTAGGCGGCACCAACCAGCATCATATGCCGACTGAGTTCTTCGGCGTTTATCGTCCGGAAGGCGAAAATACCATAATGCCGTGTACATGGCACGAAACAGGTATTAGCCTTTGGGGTGTTGTTGGCGATTGGCGCTATGAAGCAATGCTGCTTCCCGGTTTGGATTCAGACCGTTTCGGTCGCCTGAACTGGATAAAGGATGGAGCGGGCAGCCCTTACGAATTTAAGATAGCCAACTCTTATGCAGGCGCTTTCAGAATCGATAACTATTCCGTTCCCGGTTTGCGTATGAGCATAAGCGGATACGTCGGCAATTCCTTCAATAATACGTTGAGTGTAAACGAGTCAAAGACCTATGAGAATGTAAAAGGTACTGTGACTATCGGTGCTTTCGACTTCAATTACAACGCCCATAACTGGATTGTACGTGGTAACTTCGATTACGGTCATTTGAGCGATTCCCAGAAGATAACCCAATACAACATGAGTATGCGCAAAGATTCGCCCTCGCCCAAACAAGCCGTAGCCTCTGATGCAATAGCCGTAGGGGTAGAAGCCGGATATGATATTTTCTCCCGAATAGAGAAGATGAAAGAGAAAGGACAGAGGTTCTATCTGTACGGGCGTTACGATTACTACGATTCTATGTACAAGACAGATAAAGCTGTTACGAACTACGATTGGTGCGGACGCCAGCGCATTGCTGCCGGTTTGAATTACTACCCAATGAAAGACATCGTTATAAAAGGCGAATATTCCGTTGGCATCCTGAAGAGCAATTATAACAACGAACCTTCACTATCTTTGGGCATTGCAGACGCCGGCTTCTTCACGAAGTAATCGCCGAACCAAATAGATGTTATTAAAATCACCTTTAAAATAGAACGAACAATGAAAAAGTTTTTAAGTTGGCCATTATATATGGCTGTGAGTGCATTGATGTTGACAAGTGTATCTGCATGTAGCGATGATGATGGCGGTGACGATGGCGAACATTCTGCCAGAGAGCTGGCGTTGAAAGCTGCGGTCGGGCCTTATGTTAATAAGACGGTTATCTCTACATATAAGAATATGGCTGATGCTGCCATCGATATGTATGAGAAGTGTGTAGCCATGCAAGAGGCGTTTGAAGCGGGGACTTTGACCGGGGATATGGTGATAGATGCCGGTAAATCCTGGAATACATCGCGTAAGTATTGGGAGTTGAGCGAGGCATTCCTTTTCGGTGCCGCCGCCGATTATAACATCGACCCGCATATCGACTCATGGCCTTTGGACAAGACGGCTATGGACAATATGCTGAATAATGCTGCGCAAATGGCGCAGATGAGTCCTGAATATGTAGGCAATAATCTTGGTTATGGTCTGCTTGGTTTCCATGCTGTGGAGTATATGCTGTTCCAGTTGGATGCAACGGAAGATAATTCCGAACCGCGCGACCTCAGTAAATATACTAAAGAAGAGATGGTTTATCTGACTTCTATTGCCGGTGACTTATGCAATCAGTGTGTACGTCTGGAAGCTTCCTGGGCAGGCATGGATAACATAACTGCCGAAAAGCAGAAGATGCTGGAAGATGCGGAACTCGAACCTACTTTCAACTATGGCTGGAGTATGCTGAACTCCGGGCAGGGGGGTAGCAAGTATGTCAACTATCTGGACGCCGCCCAAGATATACTCCAGGGATGTATCGATATTGCCGATGAGGTTGGTAATCAGAAAATAGGCCGTCCGGTAAATGGCTCTTCAAGTGAAGATAAGAACTATATCGAATCACCTTATAGCTTGAATTCAATTGTAGACTTCCAGGATAATATCATCAGCATTCAGAATTCTTACGAAGGTATGAATGCGGGAGATGCTTCGATTAGCGATTATGTCAAGTCCATAGACTCTACGGCGGATGCAAAGCTGAAAGATGCAATTCAGAAAGCCATTGCTTCTATCAAGGCAATTCCGGAACCGTTTGCAAAGAATACAAATACTGCTGCCGCGCGTGAAGCCGTAACAGTGGTTGGTACGGACTTGGTCAAAGTTCTGGAAGAAGTCAATCAGGTTTTGTCTAAGTATTAATTTGACACACAAATAGCATGAAACGAATTTATTACTTATTGGGAGCAGCCCTTTTGGCTGGCTTTACAGCTTGTAGCGATGATGACCCGAAGACAGAACCGGCTCCTGAACCCGGTCAGCTTCCCGACTGGTACTATACCGGGGGTGAACTTGGAACAGCCTATCTGATGACTTCCAATGCTTACGAGCAACCGACTCAAGCAGTAGAGGACGGCGGATTATATGAATCCTTTAAACGTGGGGAACAACTCTTCGAGAAACCATTTATGTCTAACTTCAGCGGTGTCCGTAGCGGTTTAGGTCCACTGTACGTACGTAACTCCTGTATGCACTGCCATCCGGGATATGGACATGGACAGAGCCAGCCCAACGGAACTTTCAAAACCAATGAGATAGGTAACGGATATTTGCTAGTAGTCTATACCCCTGATGATAACAGTTATGTGCCCTGGTTGGCAGGTATGCCCCAAACGCATGCGGTAGAACCCTTTAAAGATCCGTTGGATGAATCGAAGATTACCTTGGAGTGGAAGGACTATACCGATGCTTTCGGTAACAAGTTTGATGATGGAGAAACTTATTCGTTGAGATACCCTGAAGTCAATCTCCCTGAGGAAGCCGTGTACGTAGCCAGGCGCGGTTATCAGATTCTGAAGGACTATGAAGTGCGTTTGGAGTCTACTATCGGTATCTATGGAACAGGTTTGCTGGATGCCATTGCAGATGCAGACCTGAAAGCCCAGTATGCCAAAGAAGAAAATGACAACTACATGAAGAATGGCCTGAATACCGCTTTCTTCAAAGATGGGGAATGGGTGAGCCAGTATGCCAATACGGCACAAGGCGGTGACGGTACTCCTTATCCGCGTCGGTTCACCTATGCTCTGAGCCGTGGCCCATTGCAGGATGCTGCCGGTGCCAATGCCATTTGGAATATTACGAATGTGACTCGCAGTGACCGTACTTTCCACTATCTGGACTTGAACGGAAAGATTTATGCTACCTATGTATCTCAGGATCCCGAAGTGCAAGCCGGCTTCCCTGCTTATATAGCCAAAGTTGATCCGGACAAGGAACACCCTGAATGGTGGACGGGCGATATGGAAGCCAATATCTTTAACTACCTGACTTCTAAAACTCTTCCGGTAGAAATGCAGGACGAAGACTATATCGACTTGATGGTGTGGCACAGAGGATTAGCTGTTCCGGCTGCCCGTAATGTAGATGATGAAAGTGTACTGAGAGGCAAGGAAGTCTTTTCAGAGATCGGTTGTGACTATTGCCATCGTCCTTCCTGGAAGACTGGTTCGGATGAGATCAGAGACCCGGCGAAGTTCTTTACCCGTAATGACCAGTTGCCGCGTTATCCCAACCAGACAATCTGGCCTTACACGGATATGGTACAGCATAAGTTGCACATGGTCAATGATATCCGTACCGGTTGGTGTCGTACGACTCCATTGTGGGGACGTGGCCTGCATCAGAAATGTACAGGTGCCCAATATGCCGACCGTCTGCACGACTGTCGTGCGCGCACTACTCTGGAAGCTATCATGTGGCACGCTACCAGCGAAGACAGTGATGCTTATTCTTCTGTCTTGAAGTTCCGCAAACTATCGAAGGCTGACAGAGATGCAGTGGTGAAATTCATAGATTCAATCTAATTATACCTTTCCTGGTAACGAATGACTGACTATATAAAACTACTGAAATCCATATCTTTTGGCTTGATAGGATTGATTGTTCTGGCAATGATGGCAGCTACCGTACTGGAGAAAATCTATGGTACTGCTTTCGTTGCCCGATATATCTATGGCTCTCCGGTATTTGTTGCATGCTGGGGGCTTATTGCTGTCACTTCCGTTGTCTATCTTCTGAAGCGGAATATGCAGAAGCAAATACTTACTTTGCTGCTGCATCTTTCTTTTGTGCTTATTTTGCTTGGAGCTCTTGTCACTCATATCTGGGGATTGCAGGGGAGCGTGCATTTGCGTCGGAATGTAGTTGCCGGCACTTTCACCACAGCAGGTGGAGAGGAAAAGGAGTTCCCGTTCGGGGTGTCGTTGAAAGAATTTAATCTGATGTATTATCCGGGAACCATGGCACCCATGGACTTTGTAAGTTCCATCACGATAGATGATGGGCGTGAGATGTATGAGGGGAAGGTTGCTATGAACCATATTTACAGCTTTCGGAACTATCGTTTCTACCAGTCTAAGTATGATGCTGACGGCGGGGGCGCTACACTTTCCGTGGCCTATGACCCTTATGGCATCCCCATTACTTACATGGGATATGGTCTGCTATTGCTGACTATGATTCTATTCTTTTTTCAGAAGCAAAGCACTTTCAGGCAGTTGCTACGGCATCCGCTGTTGAAGCGTACACTGGTGGGTGCGGGAATGATCTTCTTCTCTGCAATGGGCATACAGGCAGCAGGCACTCCGCATGTCCTTCCGAAACAGACAGCCGGGAAGTTCGGCGATCTTTATATTTATTATAACGACCGTATCTGTCCGTTGCAGACCCTCGCCAGGGATTTCACGGTGAAACTTTACGGCAAACCTTCCTACAAGGGGATGACGGCGGAGCAAGTATTAACCGGCTGGTTTTTCTTCTATGACGATTGGAAGGAAGAACCTGTCATCCGCATCAAAAGCAAAGAGGTTCATCAGCTATTGGAAATAGAAGGAAGTTATGCCCGCTTGGTGGACTTTGCCGACTTTAGTGGCTATAAACTGGATAAAGGCATGCAATCGGGAACCGGAATCAAGGATATGCGGGGAATAGAAGAAGCCAATGAGAAGTTTAGTCTTATCAGCATGGTTTCTACGGGAAGTATACTGAAGATATACCCTTATGTAGCTTCTCCGGACAGCCAGATGGTATGGTACTCGCTTGCCGACCGTTTACCCCAAGATATGCCGAGTGATTTATGGAGTTTTATCCGCAATAGTATGAACTATGTGGCGGAACAGGTAGCCCGCAACGATTACCAGGAAGTGGACAATCTGCTGGATAAGATCAAAAAATATCAAGTGAGGGAAGCCCGGTTGTATGCGCCGTCCGAAACCCGTTTTAAAGCAGAGAAATGGTATAACGGAATGAATGACAGCCGTCCGCTGGCTATGCTTTTTGTAACTGTCGGCATCGTGGCGTTTGTTTTTTATTGTCGGCGCATGATTGTGCAGAAGCAAGAGAAGACTCCGGTTACTGCCCTATTGCTGTTTCTATTGGGAGCCGGTTTGGTTTATCTCTGCACAACGATTGTATTGCGTGGCTACGTCAGCGGCCATCTTCCCATGTCCAACGGGCACGAAACCATGCAACTGATGGCGGCGTGTGTAGCCCTACTCACTTTCTTCTTCTATCGCAGAATCCCTATCGTCATAGCCTTCGGCTTTCTGCTTTGCGGGCTCGCATTGCTTGTCTCCATGCTGGGCGAAGCCAATCCGCAGATAACGCAGTTGATGCCGGTACTCTCGTCTCCGCTGCTCAGTTTCCACGTAGTGGTAATAATGATAGCCTATTCGCTGCTGGCGTTCATCATGCTGAATGGCGTTACCGCCATCATCCTGCACTACTCCCGCAAGGATTGCACGGTGGCGGTGGAGCGCTTGCAAGTTATCAGCCGCATCATTCTCTATCCTGCCGTATTCCTGCTGGCTGTCGGCATCTTCATCGGCGCTGTGTGGGCAAATGTGTCGTGGGGACGTTATTGGGGTTGGGATCCTAAAGAAGTATGGGCACTCGTCACGATACTGGTTTATGCACTGGCGTTGCATCCGGCTTCCTTGCCGTGGTTCCGCCGTCCCATGTTCTTCCATGTATTCTCTATCGTCGCTTTCTTCAGTGTATTGATAACCTATTTCGGAGTGAACTTCTTGCTGGGCGGCATGCACAGCTATGCTAATTCATGATTATACCTATTAATAATGACTCGCTTCTTCTATTATACCTAATTCGAGCGATTGCAGCATCTCCGCCGATGCCTTATCTTTGCAACATCAGATTTGAATGAATTAGTTAGTCATAATTACGTAACCACTTTTATGAAGATAAAAGGATCCCCGCCTCTCGATGCGATATCGCGAAGCGGGGATTTTGTTATATGTTTCACCACAGAGGACACGGAGTCTCGCAGAGCTTAGTAAATTATCATTTACCGGCAATGCCCTGAAAGGGCTGCGCGAATATCACACATCCTCTTCAGGGGATAATATGATTATTCCGGGGCATTACTGCCTTCATAGGGTTCACTGTTTACCATCACCTTTCCTGTCTTTTCGCGGATGTCAAGACCTTCACCGGCATCATCGAACGAAATTTTGGAAGCATTGTCATAATTGAATGTGACGCCTTGGCTCTCTTTATCCTTCTCGGCATCGATATAAATAGAGGGATAAGTTGCCTCGTCCTTCGAATTAGTAACGCTAAAGGTGCAATTCTCCAAAGAGAAAGTTGTCTTATAGTCATAATTCTCTCTAGTTCTGTTACCTGCCGTAATAGCTGCCGAAGGAACTTTGTTTCCGTCACCCCAGGCAAAAGCACCTGCTGCTGTGCTGCTTGAGCCATGATCGGTAACGCTCAGATTAAAGCCGCAATTAGTAAACGTGAACGTGCCGCCGCGCAGCATAGCACCTTGCCAGCCGCCTGTGAAGGTGCAGTCCGTAGCCGTTACCGTAGCAGGGATGTTCACCATAAGAGCTGTTTCTACAGCCGTGAAGGTAGAGTTGCTGAGAGTAATCGTATTACTGGAGCCGACCGTTGCCTTAGCATTTGTATTTATACAGTAGTCATTACACGTCACTATAGAGTTATCGATAGTAACCACCGTGTTGCTAACATTCTTATTTACAAGAATACAATCTCCATTCTCATTGATGTAATTGACGTTCTTCATCGTAAATTTAGCGGCATCAACCAACGCAGCTATACCGTAGGTGTTATCAATCACATTTCCTCTGGCGGATTCATCACCGGTCAATGTGAGCTTGCTACCTTCATAGATGCGAGTGTAATAGTCTCCGGCAAATGTCAACGTATGCGTGCCGAGGATTATCTCCATCTCTTCTCCTGCCGGTATATCCAATGCGTTGTTGATAGTCACATCATTATTCAGTGTAAGTTTATTGACTACGCCACCCGATTTTATTTCGATGTTACCTTTCTCTACAGTCAAATCCTCTATCACAGCATCGGCTTTCACAACAAAGGTATTATCGCCCGTGCTGGCAGTCACTTTCTTCCAACCGCCACTAATCTCTACATGGTCGATGTTCTCAACGGTCAACGTTCCCTGTGAGCCTTCCGGTACATCGATATATACTTTCTTTACACTACTTCCGGTTGTCGGTTTCACTGTGATGCTGTTAGTACTTATATTCTTGATGTTGATTCTGACGGGAGACTTGCTGCTCGGAATTTCAAACTCACTGGCTGATGACACTGTGTTAATTGTGACGTCCTTTGAACCTTCCTTCAGCGCAGTAATGGCATCTGCCGCAGTTGCCACTTCTTTGGTGAACGAAACGGTGTTACCCTCAACTACAACATCATTGAATTCACGCATATTCTCTATGACACCATTTTTTATCACAAGACCGGTCGTTGTTTTAAACGGGTCGCTTGTAGCACCGCCAATCTCCATCGTAGCGGTGATACCTTCTGTATAAGTACCTGCCGGTATGGGAATATCCAGGAACAGTGGGTCTTCGCCCTTCGAGTTTGTGAAAGCCATTTCTACCGTGTTTGTTCCAGTCCCGATTGGGTCAACTGAAGCGGTACCGTTCTCGTCAATCTTCAGCTCAGCCTTGCCTGCAATATTTGCACCTGCCAGTATCAGCTTGCCGGACGCGTTTTTATCCAGTCCGTGCACCTTGATGCGCATCATGCCACAAAGCAATTGGGTGAATTCCACTTCCTTTTTACTGCCGTCAACTTTTCCGAACATCGGGGCATTGCTATTGGGATAAGTGTAGTTTTCCGGGAATTCCACCTTCATTGCACCGGAATCGTATGAGCCAAGAGGATAGACCGCATACTGCAGTTCGGACACCTGGCCTCCTACCGTGCCTTTGAAGGTTCCTGCCGTTGTGGTTGCTCCACTCTGCAAGTTGAATTTTGCCGTAGCATTATAAATATGCTTCCCTTCATCGGCCACAGTACCGAAAGCATAGAAAGCATCACCGGCAGTCCAGTTCACAGTGTAGGTTTCGTCTGCACTTACCGATGTTCTCGTGTTTGCTCCTGTGGTGGCTACTAATGTAAAGTCGCCGGTAGTTGCTCCGTTCTCCGCGATTTCTTCGTTGGAGCAACTGGTTGTTAGAGCCACTGCGCATAGCAGGGCACTGATGTAATTTAAATTCTTCATGATTAATTTCTTTTTTAAGTTGTTTGTAATTACTGAAGAGGATTATTGCCAGTAGCCATCCTCGCTACCCCATTCGGGCAATGTTGCATCGGCATTAGTGCCACCGCCGGCGCTTCCGCCGCCGCTGCCTGCAAAGCCATACTCCACTGCCACCGTCAGCACCTCTACTGCCGGCGGTTCGTACATCTCTTTCTTTGGATTATCCATTTTTTGATAAATTGTGTTGCGGTCCTCCTCAGTTCCATGCAGGGCCTATTACAAACACGAAGCGTGGAACTGATTGTTTCACTTCGCTCACTGGAGGCCCTAGGAAAGCCCTAACGTTACGAAATGACATATCAGCCCCACGCTATACAGCGCGGAAGCCGTCTGAATGCCATTCTTGTAACGTATGAAAATTTCCTAGGTTTCCAGTGAACAAGAATGAAGCAAGACGCTTCTAGTAAATTTTAATAAACAATTTGGTAGGCGCTCCTACGCAGCCCCAAAGGTAGAAGTTGTTTTTGAAAGAAGCAAGCGAAAAGTAAAAAAAGATAAAAAACACCTTCCCCAACGTCGTTCATTTGCCTTGCATTCGTCTCCCCAGGGAAGTCACGCCCGTCTCCCCAAGCAGACACATCCGTCACCACAAGCGGACACGATTGTCACCCCAGGCGGACACGCTCGTTTCCTAAAGGAGAAACGCCAGTATCCAAAGGCAGAAACGCTCGTTCCTAAAGGCAGGAACGGTCGTGTCCTACAGATAGGAAACTGCAGCACACTATATATCAAAAAGATAAGTACAGGGGAAATGAGATAAAAGAGAGGGTTAAATAGGTCGATAAATGGGAATTTAGCGGGCTTTGCCCGCTAAGCTACAAGTGACAAGCTACGAGCTACAAGTTGCTGCGCTATTACGCCGCAAGGTACTTGTCACTGGTAGCTTGTAGCTCGTCA
>ENA-UEQB01003322-UEQB01003322.1-human-gut-metagenome-genome-assembly--contig:-NODE-3322-length-10274-cov-3.469158_pt1 | contig 10274 bp, 8 predicted proteins | sample MGYA00242901_ERZ507918 | MGnify/ENA primary metagenome ERZ507918 (study PRJEB26167, sample SAMN06115405) | human gut metagenome | host: Homo sapiens | place: China:Sichuan | collected 2016-04-06...
TATTGCAAAGTGATCGCGGACTAATTCCCAATAAGCCGTCCGGGTCTGGTAATCGGTAGAATGTGCTTCATAAACCATTCGGGTGTTTTCTATCCATTGCGCCAGCGCCTGCGCTTCCTGCGGCTGATAATGGATAATATTGCTGTGATCAAATTCCACGCCCGGCTGCACCACAATGGCAATCACGCGTGTTAACGCCTCTGTCAGCCCACGGGCAATAAAGGCCTTTTGATGCGTGCGTAAAGTATTGGCGGCATCTTCAACCTGGGTGATGTGTACTGACTGAATGGCGCTGGCCTCACCGCCCGGAACCGGAACTTCAGTGCCAATGACATAGTTCAGTTGCTCACGCTGGCAATCAGTCGCCACACTTTCCGCCGCCAGACAAAGCACAGCGGCACGTTCAGCAACCGTTTCTGGCGCTAACGGTATGGAATCGTCAGCGCAGGACATTGACGCATCAAGATGAATTTTACTGAAGCCGGCACGAACATATGCCTTTACCAGCTCGACGGATTTTTCCATCGCCGCATCCGCATTTTCTTGCTGCCAGCAGTTTGGTCCCAGATGGTCGCCGCCGAGAATAATACGCTCACGAGCAAATCCGACTTTATCGGCAATCGCAAAAACAAATTCGCGAAAGTCTGCCGGTGTCATTCCGGTATAACCGCCAAATTGATTGACCTGGTTTGACGTTGCTTCAATCAGCACTTTGCGCGTGCTGTTGCGATCAAATGCCAGCGCCGCTTCGATAACCAACGGATGGGCAGAACAGACTGAACATATGCCGATATGTTCACCAGCTTTATGCCGGGCAATTAACGTTTTCATGTTTTTTCCTTGTTAAATGGCAGGTGCGTTATGCCCTGCCCTCGCAGCCACAATCGGCAATCACTTTGCTCACCACATCGCGCATTGCAGATTTAGCCGACTGCAAATAATCCCGGGGATCGGTCGCTTCGGGGTACTCTGTCAGGTAATTTTTTAACGCCTGCGAGAAGGCATTTTTCAGCTCCGTTGCAACGTTGATTTTGCATATCCCCAGTTTGATGGTTTGCTGAATATCCTTTGTCGATAATCCTGACGCGCCATGCAGCACCAGCGGTAAGTTCACCCACTGGCGAATGTTCTCCAGTCGAGAAAAATCAAGCGCCGGTGCGCTGGCATACATCCCATGAGCCGTGCCGATGGCGACCGCCAGGGAATCAATTCCGGTTGCCTCGGCAAATTCACGCGCCTGAGCGGGGTTGGTATAAAAAGCATCGGCTTCATTGACTTGCACATCATCTTCCTGGCCGCCAAGTTGCCCCAGCTCCGCTTCGACGCTGACATCAAAGCGATGGCAAAAATCCACCACCTCTTTGACCCGTGAAATATTTTGCGCAAAAGGCAAATGCGAGGCGTCAATCATGACTGAGCGCACGCCAGAACGAACCTTCTGAGCGATATCGTCAAATTTCGTGTGATGGTCGAGATGAATCGCCAGTGGATGGTGATATTGCTTCGCCATCGCGCTGACCAGCGCCAACAGATTTTCTGTACCGGCATGAGTAAATGTGCCAGGCGTTCCGGCGATGATGACCGGCGCATGCAGGTTGGCAGCGGTTTCTACCACCACTTGCATCGTTTCGAGATTGTGAATATTGAATGCCGGAACCGCATAACCGCCGCGCCGCGCGTTGTTCAGCATCTGCTTTGTCGATACCACGTACATTTTCACATCCTGTCATTTATTTTCGATTTCAAAACATAATGAAATTATTTGTTTTTAAATGTCGCGATAACGATCACAAAAACGACAATATGAAAATCAATCCAGGAATGAAAGGCAAAAAAAACGGCCTCCCGGGGGAAGCCGTAACAAAGTACGCGTGGTTTTATGCCGGATGTGGCGTTAACGCCTTTTCCGGCCTACGGGGTAGTGCTGTTCGTATGAAGCGCATCAGGCGATAGTAATTTTGCTATCGAGATAAACATCCTGCACGGCGTTAATCAGTTTCACGCCGTCAGCCATCGATTTCTTGAACGCCTTACGTCCAAGAATCAGCCCCATTCCGCCAGCGCGTTTGTTGATAACCGCAGTACGCACTGCATCGCTGAGGTCAGTTTCACCGCCTGCAGCACCGCCGGAGTTTATCAACCCGGCCCGGCCCATATAGCAGTTAGCTAACTGATAACGCACCAGATCAATCGGGTTTTCGCTGGTTAACTTGCTGTACACGCGATCGTCGGTATAACCGTAATTAATCGCTTTATAGCCGCCGTTATTTTCCGCCATTTTTTGTTTGACGATATCTGCACCTATGGTTGCCGCCAGATGGTTCGCCTGACCGGTCAGGTCGGCGGAAACATGGTAATCAACGCCATCTTTCTTAAAGGCGGAGTTACGCAAATAGGCCCACAGCACTGTCACCATGCCCAGCTCGTGCGCACGTTCAAAAGCCGCAGAAATTTCTTCAATCTGGCGACGTGACTCTTCCGAGCCAAAATAGATAGTCGCACCAACCGCCACCGCGCCCATGTTGAAGGCCTGCTCCACGCTGGCATACAGCGTTTGATCGTAGGTGTTCGGGTAACTTAGCGTCTCGTTGTGATTAAGTTTGACGAGAAATGGGATGCGATGCGCGTAGCGCCGCGATACCGATGCCAGCACGCCGTAAGTTGACGCCACACAGTTACAGCCCGCTTCGATCGCCAGTTCAACAATGTTTTTCGGGTCAAAGTAGAGCGGGTTAGCGGCAAATGAAGCTCCGGCAGAGTGCTCAACGCCCTGGTCAACCGGCAGAATAGAAAGATATCCTGTGCCAGCCAGACGCCCGGTGTTGTACAACGTCTGCATATTACGTAACACCGCTGGCGGGCGATTATTGTCAATCATCACGCGGTCTACGTAGTCATGTCCGGGGAGATAAAGCTGGTCAGAAGGAATAGTCATACAACGGTGCTGTAAAAGGTTGTCGGCGTCTTTGCCAAGCAACTGCGCAATATCTGTCATTACTATGCTCCCGTAAATTCCGATTGGATATCGGCTATGGATTGTCCTGGCCCGCCTTTTGCGGGCAATCATAATCCTGGTCGTTACGGGCGAGTTTTTCCATCTTTTGGATGTTTTTTCAGCGTTTTCTGTTGGCTCGATTCATCAGAAAAAATGTTACCGCGGTCAAGTTTTCACCGCAAAGGTATTTAAAAGGTATTATTGAGTGGTATTGTCATCGCGTACCTTACATTACCTGTCATGAAGGAATTAAAAGATGAAAACAACAGCAAAGCTGTCGTTCATGATGTTTGTTGAATGGTTTATCTGGGGCGCGTGGTTTGTGCCATTGTGGTTGTGGTTAAGTAAAAGCGGTTTTAGTGCCGGAGAAATTGGCTGGTCGTATGCCTGTACCGCCATTGCGGCGATCCTGTCGCCAATTCTGGTTGGCTCCATCACTGACCGCTTTTTCTCGGCGCAAAAAGTGCTGGCGGTATTGATGTTCGCAGGCGCGCTACTGATGTATTTCGCTGCGCAACAGACCACTTTTGCCGGGTTCTTCCCGTTACTGCTGGCCTACTCGCTAACCTATATGCCGACCATTGCGCTGACTAACAGTATCGCTTTTGCCAACGTGCCGGATGTGGAGCGTGATTTCCCGCGCATTCGTGTGATGGGCACTATCGGCTGGATTGCCTCTGGTCTGGCATGTGGTTTCTTGCCGCAAATGCTGGGGTATGCCGATATCTCACCGACTAACATCCCGCTGCTGATTACCGCCGGAAGTTCTGCTCTGCTCGGTGTGTTTGCGTTTTTCCTGCCCGACACGCCGCCAAAAAGCACCGGCAAAATGGACATTAAAGTCATGCTCGGCCTGGATGCGCTGATCCTGCTGCGCGATAAAAACTTCCTCGTCTTTTTCTTCTGTTCATTCCTGTTTGCGATGCCACTGGCGTTCTATTACATCTTTGCCAACGGTTATCTGACCGAAGTTGGCATGAAAAACGCCACCGGCTGGATGACGCTCGGCCAGTTCTCTGAAATCTTCTTTATGCTGGCATTGCCGTTTTTCACTAAACGCTTTGGTATCAAAAAGGTATTATTGCTTGGTCTGGTCACCGCTGCGATCCGCTATGGCTTCTTTATTTACGGTAGTGCGGATGAATATTTCACTTACGCTCTCTTGTTCCTCGGCATTTTGCTGCACGGCGTAAGTTACGATTTTTACTACGTTACCGCTTACATCTATGTCGATAAAAAAGCCCCCGTGCATATGCGTACTGCCGCGCAGGGGCTGATCACGCTCTGCTGCCAGGGCTTCGGCAGTTTGCTCGGCTATCGTCTTGGCGGTGTGATGATGGAAAAGATGTTCGCTTATCAGGAACCGGTAAACGGACTGACTTTCAACTGGGCCGGGATGTGGACTTTCGGCGCGGTGATGATTGCCATTATCGCCGTGCTGTTCATGATTTTTTTCCGCGAATCCGACAACGAAATTACGGCTATCAAGGTCGATGATCGCGATATTGCGTTGACACAAGGGGAAGTTAAATGAAAACAGAACGTATTCTCGGTGCTCTTTATGGGCAGGCGTTAGGGGATGCGATGGGGATGCCCTCCGAGCTTTGGCCGCGCAGTCGCGTCAAAGCACACTTTGGCTGGATTGACCGTTTTCTGCCTGGGCCAAAGGAGAATAACGCAGCCTGTTATTTTAACCGCGCCGAATTCACCGACGATACCTCGATGGCGCTGTGTCTGGCGGATGCGTTACTGGAACGTGAAGGCAAGATCGATCCGGATCTGATTGGGCGTAATATTCTCGACTGGGCGCTGCGTTTCGACGCCTTTAACAAAAACGTACTAGGTCCGACCTCGAAGATTGCGCTTAACGCCATTCGCGACGGTAAACCCGTTGCTGAACTGGAAAATAACGGCGTGACCAACGGCGCAGCGATGCGCATCTCGCCATTAGGTTGTTTGCTTCCGGCGCGTGATGTTGATTCCTTTATTGATGATGTGGCGCTGGCCTCCAGCCCGACACATAAATCCGATCTGGCGGTTGCGGGGGCGGTAGTCATCGCATGGGCGATTTCTCGTGCCATTGACGGAGAAAGCTGGTCAGCAATTGTTAATTCACTGCCTTCAATTGCGCGACATGCTCAACAAAAACGCATCACTACCTTCAGCGCCTCACTGGCTGCTCGTCTGGAGATTGCGCTGAAAATTGTGCGCAATGCTGACGGCACCGAATCCGCCAGCGAACAGCTTTACCAGGTCGTTGGCGCAGGTACCAGCACTATTGAGTCCGTTCCGTGCGCCATTGCGCTGGTTGAACTGGCACAAACCGACCCGAACCGTTGCGCCGTCCTGTGCGCTAACCTTGGCGGCGACACAGACACCATCGGTGCTATGGCGACGGCAATTTGCGGCGCGTTGCAAGGCGTTAACGCTATCGATCCTGCGTTAAAGGCGGAACTGGATGCGGTAAATCAGCTTGATTTCAACCGCTATGCCACAGCGCTGGCGAAATATCGTCAACAACGGGAGGCGGTATGAGCGACGCTCGATTACACACGCTGCTGCCTGAATTAACCTCGCGTCAGCCGGTGATGGTCGTCGGCGCGGCGGTCATTGATGTGATCGCCGACGCTTATGCCCTCCCCTGGCGTGGGTGCGATATCGAACTGAAGCAGCAGAGCGTTAACGTTGGTGGCTGCGCACTGAATATTGCCGTGGCGTTAAAGCGCCTCGGCATCGAAGCGGGTAATGCCTTGCCGCTCGGTCAGGGCGTGTGGGCGGAGATTATTCGCAACCGGATGGCAAAAGAGGGCTTAATCAGCCTGATCGATAACGCCGAAGGTGATAACGGCTGGTGTCTGGCGCTGGTTGAGCCGGATGGCGAACGCACTTTTATGTCATTCAGCGGTGTTGAAAATCAGTGGAATCGCCAGTGGCTGGCGCGATTAACCGTTGCGCCTGGCAGCCTGCTCTATTTTTCCGGTTATCAACTGGCCTCGCCCTGCGGCGAATTGTTAGTGGAATGGCTGGAAGAGCTGCAAGACGTGACGCCGTTTATCGATTTTGGCCCACGTATTGGCGATATCCCGGATGCATTACTGGCGCGGATCATGGCCTGTCGACCTTTAGTGTCACTCAATCGTCAAGAGGCTGAGATTGCCGCCGAACGTTTTGCTTTATCCGCAGAGATAACAACACTTGGCAAGCAATGGCAGGAGAAATTTGCCGCGCCGTTGATCGTTCGCCTCGATAAAGAAGGCGCATGGTATTTCAGCAACGACGCTTCTGGCTGCATTCCGGCATTTCCAACGCAAGTTGTCGACACCATTGGGGCGGGCGACAGTCATGCCGGTGGCGTACTTGCCGGGCTGGCCTCTGGTCTGCCACTGGCGGATGCCGTATTACTGGGCAATGCAGTGGCGTCGTGGGTTGTCGGGCATCGGGGCGGTGATTGTGCGCCAACGCGCGAGGAACTACTCCTCGCACACAAAAACGTATAGATCGCTGCGACAGTGGCTAATGCTGTACTCAATAGGCCGTTGCTGTTGGTCAAGCGCCACTTGCTTGATCACCAGCACCGGTATTTTGCTATCTAACTGAATATGTGACTGAAACTCGGCATCCGGCATCCGGGCGCTAACGCGGGAACGCGTACGTTGTGGGTAAATGTGCTGGCTGCGGAAATAGTCATAAAGTGAAATCCCGATGGCATCAACATCATGAATTAAATGCGCCGGAACCCACGATTCCTCAATCGATACCGCTTCTTCATCGACATAGCGAATACGCTTAAGCAAAAAGACATCACTTCCTGCTTCGACCGCCAGCTGCTGCGCGACTTCTTCGGGACATTTCACGACACGCTTGTTAACCCATAACGTATCGGGCTTTTGCCCTCGCAATAGCACCTGCTGAGAAAACCCCCGCACTTCTTTCAGCGAGTATTCTAAGATGTTGTTGATCTGCGTTCCCTAACCACGCGAACGCGTCACCACACCCTCTTCTTCCAGCGCCTGCATCGCCTTGCGCACCGTAATGCGCGAAACGCCGGTTAACTGACTTAAATCACGCTCACCGGGCAAAATATTGCCATGCTCCAGCACCCCGCTGCGCACGGCATTTTTTACCGTTTCGGCAAACTTAATATAAAGCGGCGTGTTATCCGCCGCTAAAATACGCTCGTTCAGTTGGGCAATCAGCTGGGTATGCGCTTGTTCCATTTGTCTTTTTCCTGCCGGGGAGTCTGGTGGGAGTATATCACTGCTTCTTATTTAAGGCGTTTCTTTAATCCCATCAACGAATGCCTGCAACTCCTCCACCGTGCCATTAAATACATTAAAATCCACCGGACCATTGATGCCATCTACCTGTCCACGGTCGGAATGCTGCCAGAAGCGCCAGGCCATTCCGTCATTGTCCGGACGACGTTGATAGTAGTGAGCCACCCACCACGGATATTCATTGAAATAGCCCGCCAGATTCGTGTGATAAAAAACGGCTCCTGAGTAAATAATCGGCTTTTTCCCCGTACTTTTTTCGACCATTTTTAGCCACTGACTTACCCGCTTGCGTAATTCTTTTGCCGATAATTTTCCCCGTTCTTCTACGTCCAGCACGGCAGGGAAATCGCCTTGTGAGAAATCCACCGTTTGCAGAAATAATCTCGCCTGAACTGAAGCAGATACCGACGGGGAAAAATAATGATACGCCCCGCGCAGCAGGCCATTTTCGCGGCTTAGTTGCCAGTTACGCGAAAAATAGGGGTCCACCAGCTTTTCGCCTTCCGTCGCCTTAATAAAAGCAAACTGTAAGCGGATACCGTTGTCGCGCATTTTTGCCACACGCTGCCAGTCGATCCGCTCCTGCCAGCGCGAAACATCTATTCCGTGAATGGTGTAACTGGCAGGAATACGAATAGCGAAAGATTTAACCGGGCGATAACCGTAGAAGTGGATGTAGTCTGTAATCTGAACTGCTGTCGAATAGAAAAAATTCACCGTCTGACGCGGATAAATTGCAACGATGGAAATTAGCCCAAGAGCGCATAATAGAGCGGTGAGTTTTTTTCGACTGGTAATTCTTAGCTGCATTGGTTTCATCCCTGAATGTCAGTGCCAAAGGCTGACAATAACCAAAGCAGCTATAGTACGGTGCTCACCACCAGGCGTGGAAGTGGTGAACCGGACCAATACCGTGACCAACTTCCAGCGTGTCGGCCTGGGCTAATGCCGATGAAAGCCAGCTTTTTGCCTCCTGTACGGTGTCAGCCCAGTTTGTATGGCGCGGGCGTAGTGCAGCCAACGCCGCAGAGAGCGTACAACCAGTGCCGTGGGTGTTTTTGGTCATAATGCGCGGTGCAGTAAATCGTTGTTCCCCCTCACGAGTAAACAGCCAGTCCGGGCTTTGCTCATCATCCAGATGACCACCTTTCATTAGCACTGCGCCACAGCCCATCGCCAACAGCGATCGCCCTTGTTCCAGCATTTCCTGTTCGGTGCGCGCGTGTGGCGCGTCGAGCAAGGCGGCTGCTTCGGGCAAGTTTGGCGTTATTAATGAAACATGTGGCAATAATCGACTGCGCAGCGTAGCAACCGCCGATGGTGAAAGCAGCGGGTCGCCGCTTTTTGCCAGCATAACGGTGTCGAGTACCACGTTTTGGATCTGATAACGTTGCAACCGTTCTGCCACCGCTTCAACAATATCGGTTTCCGCCAACATACCGATTTTAGTGGTGTCGATTCGCACATCACTGAACACCGAATCGAGCTGGGCGGCGACAAAATCAGGCTCAATGCGATACACCGACTGTACACCACGGGTATTTTGCGCCACCAGTGCAGTAATAACTGAGCAACCATAAGCGCCAAGTGCCGAGAAGGTTTTAAGATCGGCCTGAATCCCCGCACCACCACTCGGATCAGTACCGGCAATCGTCAGAGCGTTAATTCGTTTCATGCCTGCACCTCCTGCGTCAATTGCCAGAGCGCATCAAGGAAATGTGGAACAAAACTGCCTGGCCCCTCGCTTCTGGCAACTGCGCGTTCTCCGGCTTGTTTCATCCAGTGACAGGCAGATGCGATATTTTCCAGCGTATCGCCTGGTAGCGCACAACAGGCAGCGACAACCGCCGATAGTGCACAGCCAGTTCCTACCACTTTGGTCATTAACGGATCGCCACCGTGAATGCCAATGATACGATGTCCATCGGTAACATAATCCACCTCGCCAGTGACCACGACGATTGCGCCAGTTTCCCGTGCCAGTGTTTGTGCAGCGGGTATCGCGTTAGCTGCGGCATCAGTGGTATCCACTCCCCGTCCACCATTAGCAACGCCAGCTAATGCCATGATTTCCGAAGCATTACCACGTATGGCGGTTGGCTTATGGGACAGAAGTTCCACACAAAAACGGCGGCGATAATCGAGCGCACCAACCGCAACCGGATCAAGCGTCCAGGGCGTTTGTGATCGTGTTGCTTGCTCAACGGCAGCACTCATCGCTTGCGCTCGTGGCTGCGTCAGCGTGCCAACGTTAATCAACAAGGCACTGGCGATAGCCGCAAACTGACTGGCCTCTTCGGTTTCGATAACCATCGCTGGCGATGCGCCGAGCGCCAGCAAGGTATTGGCAGTAAAAGTTTGCACCACATCGTTGGTCATGCAGTGCACAAGAGGGGAATGTTGGTGAAAAAGGTGTAACGCGTGCGCAGATTGCGCTGAACTCAGCAGGTCGACTTGCATAGTTTGCTCCTGCCATAACGTGAAGAAGCAATGACCTGGTGGTCCGTGACTTCCCTACGCTGGCATTATCCAGATCAGGTGATACGGGTATTTCTCAGCCTTCACGCAGAAGGGCACCCCGAGTCGTTTGGTTGCGATGATAAATCGCAGAGGAGGATGGTAATGTCCAGCGCACGCGTTGTAAACGAGGAAAAACGGCAGTTTTACAATCGCGTTAATAAATTATTTGATATATGAATCCAGCACCTTCAGAACGACATCCAGATCTTCTTCTCGTTTTAGCTCATCCCCCTGGTGAACGATGTGTTCCGTCAGATGACCTTTAATCACTTCCCGCATCAGACCGTTTACCGCGCCACGGATAGCAGCAATCTGTTGTAAAACTGCAGCGCATTCATGCGGTTCGTCGAGCATTTTCTTGAGCGCCACGACCTGGCCCTGAATCTTACTGGCACGCGCTTTCAGTTTCTGTTTATCACGGATTGTATGAGACATGGCAACACCTGGTTAACAAGAATATGAAAAATCATAGCACTATAGAT
>ENA-UEQB01003324-UEQB01003324.1-human-gut-metagenome-genome-assembly--contig:-NODE-3324-length-10273-cov-5.076893_pt1 | contig 10273 bp, 9 predicted proteins | sample MGYA00242901_ERZ507918 | MGnify/ENA primary metagenome ERZ507918 (study PRJEB26167, sample SAMN06115405) | human gut metagenome | host: Homo sapiens | place: China:Sichuan | collected 2016-04-06...
ACTCCCAAAAAGCAATTTGGGAGTGAGATTTATGCTGGTAGAAACTATTTGCAAGGCACAAAAAGGAGATGAGAAAAGCGTTTTAGAAATGATAGCACAATTCGAATGTTTGCTGACACGGTACGCTCATCTGCTTAAATACGAGGATGCACTAAATGATCTAACGCTCGATTTTATAGTGTTGCTTAAGCAAGTTAATACATCAATTTTTGCTGGGAAAAGCGGCGGTGTTGTTGTAAATTATATTGCGCAAACGATTAAACATAGTTATATGTTATATTCGTCGCTCAAAACAACGAGCCAAGGTCAATTCCAGGGAAACTTTTTTTGAAGATTTAAGTGAAGGCCAACGGTACCATGTTGAAAATACTAATACCTGTACCAACGATGAACTATTGGGTATTACGGAACTGCTCTCAGGGAAAAATCTTACAGATAGTGAGCGGAATGTGCTTATTGGGGAATTCTGCTTTGGTATGTCCAGCGCTGAGATTGCCCGAGCAAAATCAGTATCACGACAGAGCATCAACCAAATAAAAAGGCGAGCAATCATAAAATTGAGAAAAGAACTGGGATGTGAGAATACAGGGCTTCACGGAAATGTTTCTTAAAGAAGTGTATCATAAAAGTTAAAATAATCAATACTATAAGTGTTGATAAACACTTCAAGTGTATTCTACCTTTTCGCAGAATGGATATACTTTCAGTATTAAATAATACTTGGGGTGCAGATATGGGCAAGACAGGAGTAAGCAGCTTTTTGCGGCGCTATCGAAGCAAGCATGGATTAAGTAGAGAAGCTTTGGCTGAAAAGCTGGATATTAGCGATTCTTATCTTGCTGCTTTAGAACTTGGAACGCGAAAGCCATCGTACGACACACTCCTAAAAATAGTCAATACGCTAGAAGTTTCGGCGGACGCTGTAATAGGAACTCATGTGAAAGTTAGAAGAAAAAACTGCGATATCAATAGCGCTAGACAAGTTAGATCCACCTGTTAGGAAATATGCACTTGCTGCGCTGAAACTTATATTAGATCACTTTTCGAAGTGATTCCTATCATGATACATCCGGTCCGCGCGTGGACCGGATGTATCAATGTGTTTATAAGTAATAAAGCAGGAGGAGAAGATGAATTCTACGGACTTTCAAGATAATAAGTTGAGCAACGATGATTTGCAGTGGTTCTATCACATATTCAGCCAGTGTTATGAGGATCTCGTAAACTACGCACGAACCATCGTATACTATAAGGACTGTGCAGAAGATGTTGTGCAGGAGGCATTTATAATCGGGATCCAGAAAAAAGTTGCTTTGAAAGAAAGCTCAAATCCGGTAGGTTGGCTTTATCTCACAGTTCAAAATGTTGCCAGAAATAAAAACAGGAAACTATTGCGTTTAAACAAGTTGATTGAGGAAATTGCTCGAGGTGATCATAAGGATTTTGGCAAAGCAGAATTTTCCTTTGAACCATACATATTATTTCGAGAAAGTTATAAGGGGCTCCTAAAAAAAGACGATTGGAATCTTTTAATAGATTTCTATTGTAATGGGTATGCTTATAAAGAACTGGCAGAAAAATATGGAAAGTCAATTTCGGCTTGCAAAATGCAGGTAATGAGGGCAAAAAATACATTAGCTAAGAAAATAACAGAATTGCAAAATGAGACGTGACGTTTATCGTACATATCAACATATAAGGGTAGAGGGAGGTATCCGCAATGGCAGACAATAAGCTGACCGATAGAAAGTCCTGTGATATCAGCAGTCTCAGCACCAATATACTAGAAACCATTTTGCGTGAAGATTTGAATAGTAAACCCGAAGATAGGTTGACTCCCGAGGAAATACAATATATTGTAAGTATCCTAAAAAAAAGAGAAGAGGAGGCAGATGCATATGAATCGGTTGACTTAGCGGAGGCGTGGAAGCAACTTGAAGCCAAAATTCACTTCACAACTAAGGACAGAATCACTATCTCACCAGAAGACTGCGAAAGCACCGCTCACCAACCGCCCAAAGATGCAGAGATCATAACCGCAGTGCGTCCAAGATTCAAGGCTCTAAGGAAATTTACTGTAGTCGCAGCGATTATTGGCATTTGGTTTGCGATGATGATAACCGCGCAAGCATTCGGAGTAGATGTGTTTGGTGCGATTGGCCATTGGACGGACGAGACGTTCCAGTTTATTAGTTCTCTCAGCAAAAAGGATTATGTATCTGAAGAATCCGAAACAAAGCTCGCTGACAAAAGTCAATCAGAGATAATGTCAGGACTTGACTATTATGGAATCCAAGGCAATCTTATACCCACATGGTATCCAGACGGATTTGAGCTATCTGAAGAAACCGTTATCACAAATGATACTTATAGAATGCTCTTATACCACTTTGAAAACGGCATTCAAAATACGTTTACCATTCAATTTATTCGATTTTCTAATACGGCAGATATGGATGCATTCGTACAGGAAAAAGATGACGCTGCGGTAAGGCAGTATGAGAGTTCAGGCAAAACTTTTTACTTGATGTCTAATCTTGATTGGCAAAACGCAATATGGTCGGACGGAAGCAAGTTAGTTATGGTAATTTCAGGTAACATAACCGAAAGCGAGATTATTACAATGATTGATTCGATCGGAGAATAACAACAATGAAACGAGTATTATCTTCATTCCTTGCTACAGTTATGATGCTGGCATGTTGCTTCTCAACTGCATCTGCTGCAGCAACAACAACTCTAAGAGCCAGCGAAACAATTACAAACCGTATCGTTTCCTTAAACGAAGGGACTCGCAGCGGTGAGGTAGTGGTCACTTTTATGGTAACTGCAAAGAAGACGGCAAGCCAGATTGGCGTCTCATCTATAAAAATCTACAAAGCTAATGGTACCTTAGTTTCAACAATTACCGGAACAACCGCTAACAATTTGATTGGATCCTCCACTATTACGAAGAATGGTCACTACACTTATAAAGGAGTTGCAGGAACTTCTTACTATGCAGAAGTAGTCATTTTTGCAACGATAGGCCAAAACACCGATAGTCGAGTTATTACAACAAAAACAGTGACCGCTCCTGTATGATTCTGATATAACGCGCTATCTTCACCGACTATGAGTACTATAGAAGGACGTTACATGCCCCGAAAATAATTGACCGCCATCTTGATGAGTAACAGTACTCTTCTTGATGGCGGCCTTCTTTATACGTACACGGATAGGTCTCGCAGTTGCCTTCCGACTATGATTAGAATGGACATTCTATCTTTAGCCTAACTGAACACCTAAAAGTGTCAAGTCCATGGCGGATGTAACTGCAATGATTTACTACAGTTATAGTGGAGCTTGAATTTTTCGGTGTTACCCCTATAATAATTTCACAGAGAATTCTGCGTTGTCAAGATAACCGTGCATGTACTCTCATTCTGCTTTTGGTTTAGTCTGTTTCTACGAGGAGGATTTATTATGATAAAGGAACTATCAATTTCTGGCTTCCGTGGCTTTGGACAAGCTCAAACAGTCAAGTTTTCAATCCCTGACCAGGAATCCGTTGGCAGTGGACTGACAATTATTACCGGTGCAAATAACGCGGGAAAAACTACGATTATCGAATCCATCCGTGCATTCAATGGCACAGATTCACCGTCTTTTTCAGAGGGGCGGAGAAATAATTTGACTGGTGGAAAAGTAACCCTAACACTAACTGACGAAGAATCGAAGACATATTCTATCGTCTCTGTTGAAGGAGGGGGTAGTTCAACGCAAAAGAATGAAGACTTCAACTTGCAATTTTATGTTTTACCCTCCAGACGGGCAATTCCTTTCGATTTTGGAAAAGGGGTGTGGAATAGAGAGACCTATATTTCTTACTCACAAACATTAGAAGCTCAACGCAGTTCATCTTTAGGCAATTTTGAATCTAGGATATTTCAAATTGAAGATAAAAAAGCCGAATTTGATGCGGTGCTTTCCAAAGTTCTCGGAAACGATTTTCGCTGGGTGGTTGAACAACGCGACAGCGGGCAATATTATATCAAATACTCTAAAGGAGACATATCGCACAGTGGTGAAGGTGTTGGAGATGGAATTTGGAGTATTTTTACCATATGTGCGTCCTTATTTGATGCCCCCGAAAAAAGTGTCGTGGTTATTGATGAACCCGAATTATCCGTACACCCTGCTCTACAGAAACGACTAATGGCTCTTTTTCTTGAGTATAGTAAGACCCATCAAATTATTCTATGCACACATTCTCCATACTTTATAAATTGGGCAGCTATAGTCAACGGTGCTAATTTAACTCGCATTGTGCAAGAAGGCTCTGTTTCAAAGTGTTATTCGATTTCAGATGAATGCAGGCGTTCTTTTAGAGGCATACTTCGTGATTTAAACAATCCTCATACGCTTGGTATCGAAGCCAATGAGGCTTTTTTCCTTGAAGACAGCATTATTTTAGTGGAAGGCCAAGAAGATGTTGTAATCTTTAATAAAATGGCCCGAGATCTCAACATAGGTTTGAAAGGGAACTTTTTTGGCTGGGGTGTTGGTGGTGCACCTAAAATGAAAGCTTTCTTAATGCTGTTTAAAGACCTAGGATATAAAAAGGTTGTTGCTGTTCTTGATGGTGATAAGGCTGATGATGCAGAAGTCCTAAGAACAACCTTTCCTGAGTATAAAATTATCACCCTAATAGAAGATGATATCAGAGATAAGAGGGCAAGAGAAATACACGAAAAATCTGGCATTACCGACGAAAAAGGCAACTACAAAGATGAACACAAAGCATACATCATCGGTTTAATAAACGAAATCAATTCCTTATTGTAACAATAGGAGGGCGCAGTTGCCCCCCCTTATTGTTATTTAGCTTTCCAAAACAGTATCGTCGTGCATTGCAGCTCCCTGCGCGAAGTCTCCAAAGAGATGTTATTGTTTTCAAGATTATTTGATTGCAACTCTAGTAAGAATCAGTACCCTTTAAGATTATTTTTTGTGCGCGGCAAATTTAAAATTATACGTCTTTAAAACAAGTGTAACTCCGAATAATGGTAGGAGAGACTGATTACTGGTTATTCTTCAAGAAAAAGGCATATTGCACATATCTCGTAACGTTCTTTTGATTGAAATAACAAAATTCAGATGATTGGAGATGAAGCTGCAAGAAAGAATACCTCATCTGCATTTACAGATTAGAAACTGCAATGATTATTTGCAGGAGAGCAATCAAATTATATCCTACATTTGGGGATATGAGTTGAATCAGAGAAAGGAGAGAGTTCCAATGACTTATAACAAGCTCTGAGCAGGAGATCAGAGCAATTGAAGAAAGTATCCTTTTTAGAAACATGATTTTGAACTGTCAGAATAAGATTACACACATAAAGAGAAAGGAGCCTATAATGAAAAAACGACTGATTTCTATGCTTTGTGCGTCCACTATCGCCTTTCTTTTAGCTCTGCCTTCGTATGCTTTCGATTCTGATATGGCCACGTCCGCTAAAGTCAACGCCGATATTGCAGAGTTGAAAGAAACGTATTCTATCGATTCCAACCTGATGCAGGATGTAATTTCCAATTATCCTGATGCAGAACCTCAAATCGCGGCTTTGAAACAGCAGGCCGAGGCTTATCAGTTTACGCCTGAGCAGGTGGAAATGCATCTTCAGGGGATGAAGAATTACGCTGAAGATCCGGCAGAAGTGGAATATGGCAAGCTTTCGGAGGACGGGACATTCTACATCTTGCCAAATGGCGATACTATGCCCAATCGATTTAGTAATGCGTTAAATCTCAATTCCGGCAATGACACCGCCTTCACTAATCAGGATATTGCCCCTCTCAGTTTCTCCTCCAACTATATTAGCCAGACGAATGCCGATGATCAGACCGGTGTATTTTGGGTAGTAAAAAGCACTACTGGTCATGATCAGGCGACAGCTTTCTTTAATCTTCCGACTGTTACTGCATCGGCCAGTTCTCCTGACAGACCTTATATGTTTTTCTCTGTTAATACTACCAGCAGTTCTATTTGCGGTGATTATGGCGTCGTATATTATCCGGCCTCGCAGAGATGGGCTTTATGCACACATGCAATCAAATGGAATACCTCTACCGGCAGCTATGACACCATTCCGTGGCAGGAGATTACACTGCCCTCCAGTTATAACTCTGGCGGTTTATTATATCTGCATCTTCAGATTACCAATACCAATGGAACAGATAAGGTTACAATTACCGTCAAGGATGGTTCGACCTTCGCAGTCTTAGCAACACTGTCCTGCGACTTCACGGGAAATCCATTTAACAGCTCCCTGTCCAATGTTAATATCTTTAGAGAAATTACTCTCGCTCAGCACCTTGACAGCAGTGGCAAGTTAAACACCTCTACTGGGACTCGCACAGAAAACTCCAAGTTTAGCAACGCCTATCTGTATACTCCCTCTACTTATTCTTCTTGGGGGACAGCGCGAACCACAACTGCTTATAAACAAGCGCCTAAATCTTCGCAGCTTGCTACGGTCGTAGTCAACGCATATACCAAGTGGAACTCTGAGGATATTTCCATTCGATTCACACAGTAATCCATCTCATACCGCTATATAACAGGAGTGTTAATTAATGAAAAAGAGGATCATTCAGTCTTTACTTGCAATAGTATGTTGCGTTACGGTGGCCTTAAGTGCCATCCCAACCGCTGAGGCAGCAATGCGCGCAAGCGTTGTTACCGGTAAGGTAACGCTCAACGGTCAGGTCATTGATAATAAAACGGCCAAGTATCCGCTTCTGATTTACAGCAACATCACTTACTTTCCCATGACATATCACCTCAGTCGATTCATGGGTGTGAGCACTGACTGGAACGGTGGAAGCAAGACACTGGATATCACGGCTGGCGGTGCGCGCACGGCTTATGTTGCCGAGACAGGGAAAAAGCAAAGCGGCAGCGTTTCTGTTACACTTCCCAGCTATAAGATCAGTGTCAACGGCGCACAGATCAATAACAAGGAAGAAAAGTATCCCATTTTCAATTACAACGGAATCACCTATTTCCCGCTCACATGGGCTTATGCGGTCGACTCTTTCGGCTGGAGCTATCAGTGGGATGCTGTGAATGGACTGCGTATCGATACCAGTTCAGCCCCGGCCCCTGCGCCGGTTGAACCGGGAACCGGCAGCGGTACGCTTGATGCGGCGCTCTCGATTTTGAATGCGGGATACGCTTCGGGCGGCAGCTACCGCGGTACAATTACCGGTCCGAAAGAACGTACGAGCTTTGATGCAACGCTCAGCGTAGAGAAAAGTACATCTGGCAGCAAGGTCGAGCTTACCTCAACCCCCTTCCCGTTTTTTGATAACGGCGTCAGCTATTTTGCAAATTACTATGCCGTAAATGGTGGTTTTGCAAGTGACGAGCAGATCGGTGTTTCCGGCAACGGCGGTGGACTTGGTGACCCGTTTGAAGTCAATGAATCGTCGGAGAAGGTCTACATCGGCAAATGCTTCCTTGACTGCCAGTTCACCGGAGCACGCAGCGATCATATCACGGACGCAAAGCGTGTTTCCTCGTCGGGCAGCACGGAAACATGGGAGCTGGCAGTCACGTTTGCAAGCGATGGCTTTACCGGCTACACCGCGAGTGTAAGCGTCGATACAGCAAAGAGCGCCGTAACGCAGATCGTGATCCGCACCGCAAACTATACGCTGACGATGACACCTGCGTAAGAAGATATCGGTGTTTCACGGAAGCTGCGCTGTAAAAGTGTCCAAAAAACAGCATTAGACAAAATATACTCCACTGCAATTATGATCTCTTATAGTAGTTATGCCTATCACTTAGACTATAACTTATGATAACACTCTCAACCAATTTACAGTCTACAGTGGGGTAATACAGAAGGCACCTTCATCTCTATTAAAGGCTTTGGTTCTACCATAAGAGCTTTTTCGTAACCCTGCTGAACGGGCTTAAGAATCATGGAACACCGCTTGCCTTAGGGCAGGCGGTGTTTCATAACCGTAAAAACAATCGTGCACAGACACGCATGAGACAATAGTAACGGAACGTTGCACAACGTTCCGTTACTGCCATAATGGGGTGCCGGAATGACAAGCGCAGAGCTGAAACATCGTACGAAGCTGCAGGGGTGGGCGGCACGAATACAAGATTGCCGCGGCAGCGAGCTGTTGGTGCATGCTTTGAGTTGGATCCATTTCCTAACGAGTTGTTTCTGTTCTGTGAACGGCGTCTGGACCATATCAAGGGCTTGTACCGGGAAAAAAGAGGGCTTCATCCTACTGTACAAATGACTGGAGCAAAACGCGTATCAATGACCGCGCTCAGTATCTGAGGTGGAGGCTTTGCCACTACAGCAATACTGCTATCTCATAAAGGGGCTACAGATTGAGCAATCGAAAGCACAACGCCCTGCGACAGACTCGAGTGCAGTGTGAGCAAAGAAGAATATCCAAGAGTCATTGAAGATGTTGGTTTTTCACTTCGTTTCATGGTATAATTCTCTTATGGAAATCAGAGAATTGCAAACAAGTAGGATAATCATTTCCTGATTCTACGCAAAAGTGTAGTAGCTTTGGAGAACCGGTATCAATCACTTTGTGGCTATTGTTTTAAGTCGAAATTTAGCTTTTTATTATGGCAAAAGTTATAGGCAACGTATAGCGGTTAATACGTTATAAAAAAGTTTGGTAAACGGCTGAATGGAGGAGAAAATGGGAGTAAGATTAACTGGTATAAGCACACCTGTGGGTGGAGTTTCATGGGAATATACCAAAGCAGAGGAGCGCTCCGCCCCTCTGCCGATATCCCCCGGGCAAAAAATCAAAGTATTCATTAGCTCGATTTGTGGTGTAGAAAAATATGATAAAGTACGAGCTGAATTAAAAAAGGCTATTGAGCGCACACAATTAGTTGATGTTTACACTTTTGAGAGTAGAGGTGCGTCTACGCTGCCTGCAGGTGATCATTACATACTGGCACTAGAGGATAGTGACATTTGCATTTTCTTAATAGATAATGCAGACGGAATCAAGGCGGGTGTACAGGCAGAAATTGACACTGTCAAAAAGCATAATATTAAGGCCTTGTACTATTTCTGTGATGAAACACAAAAAGAAAAAACGGCACTGGAACAAAGCTTGATGGGTGCACGTTTTGCCAAGAGTAAATCCGTTCACAGTTTTAGTGAACTGAGTCGAGAAGGGGCTCAGGCATTGATAGATGATATCGTTGCTGTATACCACTACTATTGTACCGGAAGAATAGTTTTGAACTCTGGTGAAAATGATGAAATTCAAGCAGTAGATGTTGTTGGCACAGAAAAGTATCAACTTCCTATAATCCCTAAGTCCACGTTAAAAAATGTTGATAAATGTAGAGATTACTTTTTAAAGTTTGTTCTTGGATATTCCCGTGGCAGATACCCAGGTGAAATGGAAAATACAAGTGAATTTGATGACTGGGGGCTCCAGTTTCTCCCCATATTATTTGAAGGTAAATCCATCAAATATTTCAATACTGCAATGTATTTGGATGCCTTAAAAGCGCAGCAAGATGATGGGCATTATCAAGTCGTTCAAATTCGCTGGCAAGCAATTCAAGCGTATTTTGCTGAAGATATTAAAAAGTGTGTAGAATATCTTGAAACAGCGTTAAGCCTCGCAAAAGAAACTAATCAGCCAACATGGGTCATAAAAGATATTCTCGTGGATCTGCGCAATGTGCACTGGACTTGTTGTACTGCAAGAAATGAGTATTCTGATACTCCGGCACAAAAGGAATTAACAGAAAGCAGCGAAGAACTTTATTATCCGATTCTTGACCGCATCCATGAATCGCTACATGAAAAATACATAGAGGGGTTGTATAAAAAGAAAATCGGATCACCTTATTCTGTTACCATAGGCAATAACTTAGATCCATATGGTGAAATGCTTGCAAGTTCACTTATTGTATCTATGTACAATGGTTCATTAACTCATATTTTGCTTATTTATGAAAAAGTCCGGGACTTTGTGTTCTACCTGAGCTGTAAATATGATGACTGGAATCTTAGACTCAACCTGTACAAACTTGCGATTTTTGCAGGAAACGAAAAGGAAATTAAGGCCCAAACTCACTCATGTATTCCCATTGCTTCAAGTTGGCAGATGAATAAAAACGCATATTCTTGTCCGCACTGACAATCATAATCCATTTCTGTTCGGGTTCATACCAAAAGACCTTCGGGTCACGGAAATTCTGTAGTCCGTCAAACGG
>ENA-UEQB01003329-UEQB01003329.1-human-gut-metagenome-genome-assembly--contig:-NODE-3329-length-10258-cov-3.768294_pt1 | contig 10258 bp, 7 predicted proteins | sample MGYA00242901_ERZ507918 | MGnify/ENA primary metagenome ERZ507918 (study PRJEB26167, sample SAMN06115405) | human gut metagenome | host: Homo sapiens | place: China:Sichuan | collected 2016-04-06...
AACTTAAACACGACCCGGGACTAATGAAAGGGTTTACATTGACTGATGCCAAGACAAGTACTTTTGACGAAACCTGGGAACCGGTTTGGGGTGAAGTAAAGTCTATTCGCAATCATTACAATGAATTGGTAGTAACACTGGATCAGAAAGCGCAGGATCGTAATATCGTTATCCGTTTTCGCCTGTATGACGATGGTTTGGGCTTTCGTTATGAATTCCCGTTGCAAAAGAATCTGAATTACTTTGTTATTAAGGAAGAACATTCACAGTTTGCCATGACTGGTGATCATACTGCTTTCTGGATTCCGGGTGATTATGACACACAGGAATATGATTATACGGAGTCTAAACTTTCTGAAATCCGTGGGTTAATGAATGGAGCTATTACAGACAATGCATCGCAGGCTTCTTTTTCACCAACCGGTGTACAAACTTCTTTGCAGATGAAAACAGCTGACGGACTATACATCAACCTGCATGAAGCTGCTTTGGTGGATTACTCTTGTATGAATCTGAATCTGGATGACAAAAATCTTGTTTTTGAGTCATGGCTTACTCCGGACGCAGTGGGAGATAAGGGATATATGCAAACTCCTTGTAAGTCTCCGTGGCGTACAGTGATAGTAAGTGATGATGCCCGCGATATCCTTGCTTCTAAATTGACGCTAAATCTGAATGATCCTTGTGCTTATGAAGATGTTTCCTGGATTAAACCGGTGAAATATGTAGGTGTATGGTGGGAAATGATTACCGGAAAGAGTAGCTGGGCTTATACGGATGATGTTTTGTCTGTGAAACTTGGTGAAACCGATTATTCAAAAACGAAGCCAAACGGCAAGCATGGTGCTAACAATGAGAATGTAAAACGTTACATTGATTTTGCTGCCGAACATGGATTTGACCAAGTATTGGTTGAAGGATGGAATGAAGGATGGGAAGACTGGTTCGGTCACTCCAAAGATTATGTATTCGACTTTGTTACTGCATATCCTGACTTTGACGTGAAAATGCTGAATGAGTATGCTAAGAGTAAAGGTGTGAAACTGATGATGCATCATGAAACATCTGCTTCTGTACGCAACTACGAACGTCATATGGATAAAGCTTATCAATTCATGGTTGATAACGGATATAATGCGGTGAAGAGTGGTTATGTAGGTAATATCATTCCTCGGGGAGAACATCATTATGGTCAGTGGATGAATAATCACTATCTCTATGCCGTGAAGAAAGCCGCCGACTATAAGATTTGTGTAAATGCCCATGAAGCTGTTCGTCCTACCGGGCTATGTCGTACTTATCCCAACCTTATCGGCAACGAGTCTGCCCGTGGTACTGAATACGAAGCTTTTGGCGGTAGCAAACCGTTCCATACTACATTGCTTCCTTTCACTCGTCAGATTGGTGGTCCGATGGATTATACACCGGGTATCTTTGATACTCAATTGTCTTTCCTGACAGGAGAACATAGCTTTGTACATACTACTCTGGCAAAACAGTTGGCTCTTTACTTAACGATGTACAGTCCGCTTCAGATGGCAGCTGATCTTCCCGAAAGTTATGAGCGCTATATGGATGCTTTCCAGTTTATTAAAGATGTGGCTGTAGATTGGGACGACAGCAAATATCTGGAAGCTGAACCGGGAGATTATATTACCGTAGCCCGTAAGGCAAAAGGTACTAACAACTGGTTTGTAGGTGGTATTACTGATGAAAATGCCCGTACCTCTACTTTCACTCTTGATTTTCTGGAACCGGGAAAACAATATGTAGCTACTCTTTATGCAGACGGCAAGGATGCAGATTACGAATCAAATCCGACATCTTATCAGATTAAAAAAGGTTTGGTAACCAACAAAACAAAGATTTCTACCAAATTGGCTCGTAGTGGTGGTTTTGCAATGAGTATCATTGAGGCTACTCCGGCAGATAAAAAGATGAAGAAGTTTAAATAATTAGCCAATCTGCTAATATGCCAATGTGCCAATTGCCATACGGCGTGTCAGCGTGTCAACGTTGCGCAGCCAATTGGCATATTGGCACATTGTTTAATTGGCACATTATTTCTTTTCCGGTCAGATTCTTTTTTGTACTTTTGCACTGTCTTTTTTTAAACTAACACTAATTAAAAGAATCTTATATGGGAGGTTTTTTCGGAACAGTCTCACGAGTGGGCTGTGTGACCGATTTATTCTACGGCACAGATTATAATTCACATTTGGGGACAAAACGGGGCGGTCTTGCGACCTATAGTGAAGAGCAAGGTTTTATCCGTTCCATTCATAACCTGGAAAGTTCATATTTCCGTACCAAGTTTGAATCCGATCTGGATAAATTTAAAGGAAATGCCGGAATAGGCATTATCAGCGACACAGACGCACAACCTATCGTTATTAATTCTCATCTCGGACGCTTCGCCATTGTTACTGTCGCAAAAATCGTAAACCTTAAAGAACTCGAGGAAGAACTACTCTCCCAACACATGCACTTCGCGGAACTTAGTTCCAGCAATACCAATCAAACTGAACTTATCGCACTACTCATCATCCAGGGAAAAACTTTTGTTGAAGGTATCGAGAATGTGTACAAACACATCAAAGGGTCCTGCTCTATGCTTTTGCTGACAGAAGATGGCATTATTGCCGCCCGTGACCGATGGGGGCGTACACCGATTGTGATTGGTAAGAAAGAGGGGGCATATGCTGCCACGAGTGAGTCGAGTAGTTTTCCTAATCTTGATTACGAAATAGAAAAATATCTTGGTCCTGGTGAGATTGTACACTTGCGTGCTGATAGCATGACACAGTTGCGCAAACCCGATGAAGGTATGCAGATTTGTTCGTTTCTGTGGGTGTACTATGGTTTCCCTACATCTTGTTATGAAGGGCGTAATGTAGAGGAAGTACGTTTCACCAGTGGGATGAAGATGGGACAGAAGGATACTTCGGAAGTCGATTGTGCGTGTGGTATTCCGGATTCGGGGGTAGGTATGGCTTTGGGTTATGCTGAAGGAAAAGGAGTTCCCTATCATCGTGCTATTTCAAAATATACTCCGACATGGCCGCGTAGCTTTACTCCGAGCAACCAGGAGATGCGATCGCTGGTAGCGAAGATGAAATTGATTCCCAACCGTGCTATGCTTGATGGTAAACGTTTGTTATTTTGCGATGATTCTATTGTGCGTGGAACACAGTTGCGTGACAATGTAAAAGTGCTTTATGAATGTGGTGCAAAAGAGGTTCACATGCGTATTGCCTGTCCGCCGCTGATTTATGCTTGTCCGTTTGTGGGTTTCACCGCTTCAAAGAATGCGTTGGAACTGATAACCCGCCGTATTATTAAGGAACTGGAAGGAGACGAAAATAAGAACCTGGAGAAATATGCTACAACGGGTTCGCCGGAATACGAAAAGATGGTAGATATTATAGCTAAGCGCTTCGGCCTTTCTTCGTTGAAGTTTAATACGTTGGAAACTTTAATAGAAGCTATTGGACTACCAAAATGTCAGGTATGTACCCATTGTTTTGATGGTAGTAGCCATTTTTAAATAACTATTAGTAACTGATAATAAGTATATTCAAAAAAAAGAGCTGTGATTTGCTTGGCAATTCACGGCTCTTTTTTTACCTTTACGGCAAATGTATTATCAATCGTAAATAGTAAATCATAAAATAGTAAATATCATGACTTTAGTAGAACGTTTTTTGAAGTATGTAAGCTTTGATACTCAATCAAATGAAGAGACACGGCTTACTCCCAGTACTCCGGGACAGATGGTTTTTGCCAAATATCTGAAATCAGAACTGGAGTCTTTAGGCTTGGAAGAAATTACACTGGATGAATATGGCTATCTTTTCGCCACTCTTCCGGCAAATACGGAAAAGGAAGTACCCACTATTGGGTTTATAGCCCATATGGATACAAGTCCCGATATGAGTGGAAAGGATATAACACCTCGTATTGTAGAAAATTATAACGGCTCAGATATTGTACTCAATGCAGAAGACAGAGTAATACTTAGTCCTGCACAATTTCCGGAGTTGCTTACTCATAAAGGCGAAGACTTAATTGTAACCAATGGAAAAACCTTGTTGGGAGCTGATGATAAAGCAGGTATTGCCGAGATTGTTTCTGCAGTGGCTTATCTTAAAGAACATCCTGAAATTAAACATGGGAAAATCCGTATTGGTTTTAATCCCGATGAAGAGATAGGTGAAGGTGCACACAAGTTTGATGTAGAGAAATTCGGTTGTGAGTGGGCTTACACGATGGATGGTGGTGAAGTAGGAGAGTTGGAATATGAGAATTTTAATGCCGCCGCCGCCAAGATTGTGTTTAAAGGACGTAATGTGCATCCTGGCTATGCTAAACATAAAATGATCAATTCGATTCGTATTGCCAATCAGTTTATCAGTATGTTGCCACGTCATGAAACACCGGAACATACAGAAGGATATGAAGGCTTTTATCATCTTGTCGGTATTCAGGGAGATGTGGAACAGACTACGCTTTCTTACATTATCCGTGACCACGATCGTTCAAGGTTTGAAAGTCGTAAACGTGAAATGGCTCATCTGGTGAGAAAAATAAATGCTGAATTCGGTGAAGATACTGCTGTACTTGGACTCCGCGATCAGTATTATAACATGCGCGAAAAGATAGAACCTGTGATGCATATCATTGATACTGCTTTTGCGGCTATGGAAGCTGTGGGTGTAAAACCGAACGTGAAGCCGATTCGTGGAGGTACGGATGGTGCACAGCTCTCGTTCAAAGGATTGCCTTGTCCTAATATCTTTGCAGGTGGACTGAATTTCCACGGACGTTTTGAGTTTGTGCCTATCCAGAATATGGAAAAGGCCATGAAAGTTATTATAAAGATAGCAGAACTTGTAGCCAAAGAAGCCTGATTCTGTCAGGAAGTAAACCGTATAAATCATAATTCATAAATCGTAAATCATGAAAACCACTCCATTTACCGACAAGCATATTGCACTGGGTGCTAAGATGCATGAGTTTGCGGGATATAATATGCCTATTGAGTATACAGGTATCATCGACGAACACCTTACGGTGTGCAATGCTGTTGGTGTATTTGATGTATCCCATATGGGTGAATTCTGGGTGAAAGGTCCTAATGCATTGGCTTTTCTTCAGAAAGTGACTTCTAATAATGTAGCTGCACTTGCTCCCGGTAAAGTGCAATATACTTGCTTCCCTAATGAAGAAGGGGGTATCGTAGACGATTTGTTGGTGTATCAATATGATCCTCAGAAGTATCTCTTGGTAGTCAATGCCTCTAATATTGAGAAAGACTGGAATTGGTGTGTGTTGCATAATACCGAAGGGGCGGAACTTGAAAATTCTTCCGACCGTACAGCGCAGCTTGCCATACAAGGGCCGAAGGCTATTCTTGCTTTGCAGAAACTGACGGATATTAATCTTTCTGAGATACCTTATTACACATTTAAGGAAGGAGAATTTGCAGGTGAAAAGAATGTGATAATTTCCAATACCGGCTATACCGGTGCGGGAGGTTTTGAACTTTACTTTTATCCGGATGCTGCCGACAGGATATGGAATGCTGTTTTTGAAGCCGGAGCAGAATTTGGTATCAAACCAATTGGGTTGGGAGCACGTGATACGCTTCGTCTTGAAATGGGTTTTTGTCTTTATGGTAATGATCTGGATGATACCACTTCACCCATTGAGGCAGGATTAGGTTGGATTACTAAGTTTATAGACGGGAAGGATTTTATCAGTCGTTTCATGCTTGAAAAACAGAAAGCAGAAGGTACAGTACGTAAACTGGTAGGATTCGAGATGATAGATCGTGGCATTCCCCGTCATGGTTATGAGTTAGTGAATGCGGAAGGTGAAAAGATAGGAGTAGTTACTTCGGGGACGATGTCACCTGTTCGTAAAATAGGAATTGGTATGGGATATGTTAAACCGGAATATAGTAAATTGGGAACAGAAATTTACATTGATATGCGTGGACGTAAATTGAAAGCCTCGGTTGTAAGACCACCGTTCCGGAAATAAATAAGAGCTTTTCTTCTTGATTTATGCCTTAACTTAATAAATTTTAGGTTAAGGCATAATTTTTTTTGTCTTAGGCGGAATTTGAGTTTGATTTTCCTTTACTTTTGTATGCAATAAAAGTAAATGAAGTAAACGAAAATGTCAAACTTACCCACATTAATAGCCGATCTGGCACTGATACTGCTTTGTGCAGGTATTATGACCCTGTTGTTTAAAAAACTAAAACAGCCATTGGTGTTGGGGTATGTTGTCGCCGGTTTTCTTGCCAGTCCTCACATGCCTTATACTCCTTCGGTGATGGATACCGCTAATATTAAGACATGGGCCGATATAGGTGTAATATTTCTTCTGTTCGCATTGGGACTCGAATTCAGTTTTAAGAAGATAGTGAAAGTAGGAGGGACTGCCGTTATTGCGGCTTGTACCATTATATTTTGTATGATTTTGCTGGGAGCCGGTGTCGGGATGAGCTTTGGCTGGCAACGGATGGATTGTATTTTTTTGGGCGGTATGATTGCAATGTCTTCAACGACTATTATCTATAAGGCGTTTGATGATCTTGGGTTACGCAAGAAGCAATTCACCGGATTAGTACTGAGTATTCTGATATTGGAAGATATTCTTGCTATTGTTCTTATGGTGATGCTTTCTACAATGGCTGTGAGTAATAATTTTGAGGGTACCGAAATGCTTGAAAGTATCGGTAAGCTTCTTTTCTTCCTGATTCTTTGGTTCGTTGTCGGTATTTACCTTATTCCTGAATTTCTAAAGCGTTGCCGTAAGCTGATGAGTGAAGAAACTTTGCTGATTGTTTCTTTGGCTCTTTGTTTTGGTATGGTGGTGATTGCTGCTAATACCGGATTCTCTGCTGCTTTTGGTGCTTTTATTATGGGGTCTATTCTTGCTGAAACGATAGAAGCGGAGTCCATTGATCGGTTAGTGAAGCCCGTTAAGGATCTTTTTGGTGCAATCTTTTTTGTTTCTGTCGGTATGATGGTAGATCCTGCAATGATTGGAGAATATGCGTTGCCTATTCTGGTGATAACTCTTGCCGTCATAGTAGGACAAGCACTCTTTGGTACATTTGGAGTTGTTTTGGCAGGCCAGCCTTTGAAGACGGCCATGCAATGTGGGTTCAGTCTGACACAGATTGGGGAGTTTGCCTTTATCATTGCCTCATTAGGAGTGGCCCTCCATGTGACGAGTGATTTTCTTTATCCGATTGTGGTTGCAGTTTCGGTGATCACTACTTTTCTTACTCCTTATATGATTCGTTTGGCAGAACCGGCATCCGGTTTAGTTGATAGGCATTTGCCCGAATCCTGGAGAAATTTTCTGAATCGTTATTCCTCTGGTTCACAAACGTTGAATCATGAAAACCTATGGCGTAAACTTCTTTTTGCGATGGCTCGAATCGTAGTGGTATACTCTATTGTTAGTATTTCCGTGATAGCTCTGTCGTTTCGTTTTGTTGTTCCGTTCTTCCGTGAAAATCTGCCTGGTTTTTGGGGTTCATTACTGGGAGCTGCTTTTACTATTTTATGTATATCACCCTTCCTGCGTGCTATAATGGTGAAGAAGAATCATTCGACTGAGTTTACTACTCTTTGGGAGGCGCATCGGGCCAATCGTGCTCCGTTGGTTTCAACGATTGTACTTCGTATGGTGATTGCAGTATTATTCGTTATGTTTATCATTGCCCAGCTCTTTAAATCGTCAATAGGACTGATAATCGGTGTAGCAATATTGCTTGTTGTATTGATGGTACTTTCACGGCAACTAAAGAAAAGGTCTATATTGATTGAACGGAAGTTTTTTCAAAATCTTCGTTCCCGGGATGTACGGGCCGAATATATGGGAGAGAAAAAGCCAGAGTATGCAGGACGATTACTTTCCCGTGACTTGCATCTGGCTGATTTTGAAATTCCGGGCGAGTCTCTTTGGGCGGGAAAAACATTGCTTGAACTAAATTTGGGGAAGAAATACGGAGTTCATGTTGTTTCTATTCTTCGAGGGAAACGGCGTATCAATATTCCGGGAGGAAGTGTACGTTTGTTTCCAATGGATAAGATTCAGGTGATTGGTACGGATGAACAGTTGAATGTATTTGGAGAAGATATGTCGCGTGGCTCTTATGTAGACAGTGATGTATTTGAAAAGAGCGAGATGACTTTAAAACAGTTTATGATTGATTCTGATTGTGCTTTTTTAGGTAAGACTTTGCGTGAATCGGGTATTCGTGATAAGTATCATTGTCTGATAGCCGGAGTGGAACGTGGTGAAGAGATGCTGATGACTCCGGATGTCAATGCTCCATTGGAGGAGGGGGATGTGTTATGGGTAGTTCGCGAAAAAGAGGATGTGTATCTATTAGTCGGACAAAAGAATTAAAAAATCGACATTAGATAAACATCATATGTTTATCTTTGCCAAAAAGCGAAGATAAGCTGCACCTTGGCATAAAAAAAAGAACAAGTCCATTTTATTCTGCTCTCGGTTTACGTTATCTTTGTCTTCGTATAAATTAAAACAGAATTTTATATCATGAAAAGCGATCCTAAAGAATGTCTGTACTGTCAGAACAATGAAACGCTGAACAATCTGATGATTGAGATTGCACAGCTAAGTGTATCACGCGTGTTTCTTTTTAAAGAGCAAACTTATCGTGGACGTTGCCTTGTGGCATACAAAGACCATGTGAATGATTTGAATGAATTGAGTGATGAAGACCGCAATGCATTTATGGCAGATGTGGTTCGTGTGACCCGTGCGATGGATAAAGCTTTCCATCCGGAAAAAATAAATTATGGTGCTTATTCTGATAAACTCTCTCATCTGCACTTTCATTTAGCTCCTAAATATGTGGACGGACCGGATTACGGTGCTACATTTCAGATGAATCCGGGGAAAGTCTATCTGACGGATGCCGAATATCAGGAACTGATAGATGCGGTAAAAGAAAACTTATAATAGTGGTGAGTGAGTAGTGATAAGTGATTAGTTGCTGCGCCATATTCCGCATGGTACTAATCACTAATCACTAATCCGCTTATCACTCAACTCCCTCTTCTTCAAAATCGAAATCAAAGTCAAAGTCGTCCATAAACTCCGGAGTGGTAAACTCTTCTATGCTTCTTCGGTCTTTCTTTGTCGGACGACCTGTGCCACGGGCACGATCTATGAATCCACTGATCTTGCTCATTTCTAATAATTCATATTGATCGGGCGTTGTTACATTTTCCATTACTTCGGGAACCAATTTGGCGCCAACACGTTTTTCGATGGCTTGCAATACCTTGAATGAATATGTGATAGGAGGTTTCTTCACCTGAATAACATCTCCAGGCTTCATCATTCGGGCTGCTTTTACCGCTGCGCCATTCCTACTGATTCGTCCCTTTTTACAGGCTTCTGCGGCAATTGTACGTGTCTTGAAAATACGTACAGCCCACATCCATTTATCTATTCTTGCTTCAGGCATAGAGATATTTACAATTTTACGATTTACAATTTACAATTTTTAGATTTGTCATTTTACCATACTACAAATTTGTACATTGTGCATGGTAAATTATACTTGTTCTTATTTTTTATTGAACTGATTCATTGTTATATTGATTCCTGCTAAACAAAAGCTTTTAATAATCTCTCCGGCGGTTTCCAAACGCTCATCCATTGTCTTCCAATCTTCATTTGTGAAATGTCCGAGTACAAAATCAACTTGCCCCCCACGTGGGAATTCGTTTCCTATTCCAAAGCGCAGACGTGCATAGTCTTGTGTTCCTAAAGTGGCCGCAATATGTTTCAGGCCATTGTGTCCGGCATCACTTCCCTTTCCTTTCAGACGAAGGGTACCGAAGGGCAATGCCAGGTCATCTACCACGATCAGTACATTTTCCAGTGGAATTTTCTCTTCCTGCATCCAGTAACGAACTGCCAGTCCACTTAAATTCATAAATGTAGAAGGTTTAAGCAACAGCAATTGCTGCCCTTTTATCGAAAAAGAAGCAGTAGAACCATAACGTCCACTGACGAATGGAGTATTATTTAATTTTGCCAGAGCATCTACTACCATAAAACCTATATTATGGCGTGTTTCATGATATTCGGGGCCAATATTACCCAATCCTACAATGAGATATTTAATCATTGTTTTTTTCGTAAAAACAGTTTGTTAATATAAAAAGAGAACGCAGATTAACGCAAACTAATG
>ENA-UEQB01003342-UEQB01003342.1-human-gut-metagenome-genome-assembly--contig:-NODE-3342-length-10222-cov-5.167176_pt1 | contig 10222 bp, 6 predicted proteins | sample MGYA00242901_ERZ507918 | MGnify/ENA primary metagenome ERZ507918 (study PRJEB26167, sample SAMN06115405) | human gut metagenome | host: Homo sapiens | place: China:Sichuan | collected 2016-04-06...
ATATGTTTCGATGCAAAAGCGTATATGTTTTGCCGCATAAGCCCGTAAACCGCTCTGCAAAGCCGATATGCTCCGCTATTAAGGCGCGTATGCCGCATCGTTTCCCGATATTATATTATCATCACATCAGGCATTCATCATCCATCGGGACAGCAAACAAAGCAAATACCCGTCTATATGATTCCCGTTTAAACAAATACCGTCCGCCTCGTCATTATCCTAATGCACGAGGCGGGCTTCTTTTCTTTCACCTCTCCACATCTATGGAAGTGGAGCAAGCAGCCGCGTTTAAAAATACAAGTTGTCACTTTGCTAAAGAAGAACCGTACGAAGCTATTGATGGGGAGTGAAATTATAATATCCTATAAGTATGTGCATTAAGAAACATTATGGATATAATTTTTTCACTTCGATTACATTTTTTGTACCTTTGCCTCAGTTTTTGGTTTCATTTCTCCCAATCATCACAGGGAGAATGACGAAAAGGGAATCAGGTGCAAATCCTGAACAGACCCGCTGCTGTAAATCCTATAAGACTCTTTGAACACACCCCACGCCACTGTCTGACATACAGATGGGAAGGCTTTCAGAGACGGATAAGTCAGAAGACCTGCCAGAAACAACATAGTTTTAATGCTTTCGGGAAATAAAGCAGCAAAACAATGAGTCTGGTAGTTCTTTATCATTCATAAAGAAGCAGTTTCTCCTTGTGCATGCTCCCCCGAAAGGTCAATAGTAAACGCTATAACAAGGATTGAAATGAAGAAAATCACATGCATTCTGTTCCTTTTCCTCTGTCTGCTTCAGACGGGCGCAACGGCACAGAATAAAGTTATCCTATCGGGAACTGTTACCGACAAACAGGGCGCCCCCCTGCCGCAAGTGACGATTGCAGTGGAAAACACCACTTCCGGCACCTACACGGACGACAACGGACGATACTCCCTGTCCGTCATCCCCGGCAAACATACATTGGTGGTGTCCTACGTGGGCTATCAAACCCTGAAAACTTCCCTCAACATCCTGCAAAACAAGAAAGCGGACTTCACCCTCGAAGAAAGTTCCGTCACCCTCAACTCGGTCGAGGTGTACGGCAAAACACAGACGCAGCGGGTGAAGGAAGGCGCCTTCGCCGTCAACGCACTCGATATTAAACCGATTGTAAACTCACTGAACAACCTGAACAGCCTGGTGAACCGCACCACCGGCATCAAGGTAAGAGAAGAAGGCGGAGTAGGTTCGGACTTCGACCTCTCCATCAACGGAATGTCCGGCAACTCTATCCGCTACTTCCTGGACGGAGTGCCCCTGGACACCAAAGGGAGCGAGGTATCACTGGCAAACCTGCCGGTGAACATCATCGACCGCATCGAGATATACAAAGGAGTAGTCCCCGCCAGCCTGGGTACGGATGCCCTGGGCGGCGCCATCAACATCATCACCAAGCAGGAAAAGACCAACTACCTGGACGTGTCCTACGGCATCGGCTCCTTCCACACGCATAAAGCGGACTTGAACGCACAGTTCGTGGAGCCTAAGACGGGACTGATTATAAAGCCCACCATCGGAGTAAACTACTCCAAGAACGACTATATGATGAAAGATGTCGAAGTATGGAACGAAGACGTGCGCAAGTACATCCTGAGCAACCGCAGGCGTTTTCACGACGACTACCTCTCGTTGCTGGGACAAGTGGAAGTGGGCTTTGCCAACAAGTCGTGGGCGGATGCCTTCTTCGTATCGGGCTCCTACTCCAAAGTCAATAAAGAGTTGCAGACCGGTTCCGTTCAAAGCAAGGTCTACGGCATGGCCGAAAGGGAATCGGATGCCTGGAACGTTTCGGCACGCTATCAGAAGCATAACTTCATTTTGGAGAATATGCAACTGAACGCTTTCCTGTCCCATACCTGGGACCACTCGCTGACAACGGACACGGCATACCGCAAGTACGACTGGAACGGCGACTATATCGTAAGCTCGCGCAATGAGATTACAGGACGCGGACGCTCCATCCGCCACTATAAACGCCCGTTGACCATCGCCCGTGCCAACCTGGACTACCAGTTGGACCACCATCACAGCTTCAACCTGAACTACCTGCTGAGCCGCACGGGAAACAATCGCTACGACGAAGTGGACACCGACTTTGAAGCCGCCAACGACGTCCTGGCAAAGCATGTGCTGGGTTTCTCCTACAACCAGTCCTTCCTCGACGGCAGGATGAACAACACCTTCTTCGCCAAGGAGTACATCAACCACCTGAACATCCGGCAAACGGACTTGCCCAGCATCACCGGTTCCAAGACCACAAGCGGCTCCATAACCAAGGAGTACTACGGGTATGGTGCCGGCTCGCGCTTCACGCTCGTAGAACCTCTCTCCATCAAGCTCTCCTATGAACACAGCGTCCGCCTGCCCCTTGCCCGCGAGTTGCTGGGCAACGGTACTACCGTCTATGCCAACGTAGCGCTGAATCCCGAAAGCAGCGACAACGTCAATCTGGGAATCTTCGGCACGTGGCATCCGGCATCGGGGCATACCATATACTACGAGGCAAACGGGTTTCTCCGCTATGTGGACGACTACATACAAGCCACCGTATCGGAGAAGGAAGGCATGATGCAATACGAAAACGTTCCGGCGGTCAACATCAAGGGCATAGAGGGAGAAGTGCGCTACGACTGGCTGGGCAAACTGCAACTGGCTACCAACGTCAGCTTCCAGGAAGCCCGCGACCAGCGGAAATACAAGACCGACGGCAAGCCATCGGCTACCTACAATAACCGTGTGCCCAACCGCCCGTGGCTCTTCGGCAGCGCCGAGGCAAGCTATGCGTTCCGCAACGTGGTGCTGCCCGAAAGCAAGTTACGCCTGGGCTGCACCTACCAGTGGGTGCATTGGTTCTTCCTGACATGGGAAGCCTACGGCTCCCGCGACAGTAAAGCCCGCATCCCGGCACAGCACATCTACAGCGCCGACATGACTTACTCGTGGAAGCGCGGACGATACAACCTCTCACTGGAATGCGTAAACATATTAGATAAGCTGGCTTACGACAACTACAAGTTGCAGAAACCCGGCCGTTCCTTCTTTGCTAAATTCAGATTATTTATTAACTAACAAATTGTTATTCAAATGAAAAAGTTACAGTTATTATTCAGTTTCCTTATGGTCATGGCTATGACCGTATCGTTCAGTGCATGTTCCGACGACGATCCAGTCAAGAAAGAAGAACCGACACCCAATCCCGAACCGGATCCCGATCCTACTCCGGAGAAGCCCAACTACCACTTCGACATCTTCATGAGCATAGATAAGCATGGTGGCATGAACCAGGGTAACGGTACCATCGTAAAGAGCGTAGATGCCCTTACCGCCGACCAAAACATCATCGACATCAAGAACGATGGCGTTGAGTTCAATAATAAGGAAGGCAACAACGTTTACTCCATGGAAAACATCGTCAAAGGAAAGTATTACTACCAAGTGCCTAACTCCGGCGAACGCTTCACCAAGTTGCAGGTCTTAGGAAACTCTGTTGTAGTCAAGCAAGACCAGCCTTTCGTAAAGAACACCTATAAAGTGCGTTCCTACACACATGCCTGGCTTGACGACAATACCCTTATCATCATGGCAGCCAACGGTGATTCCGACAAGATTATCTGGACCAAACTGAATGCCGATGATATGAGAATCCTTGATGAAGGAACTTTGGACGACCTTCCTCTCCCCGAGAATGCCAAGGCATTCACTACTTCAGGCATCCTTACTTATAACGAAAAGTCAGGCAAACTCTTCTACTTCTACTACGGTAAGGACAAGACAGGTAGAGGTAAAGCAACTTCTTACTTCCTGACGGCTACCATCAACCCTTCAACAATGAAGGTAGAAACTAACACCCTCAACACCCTTGCTGCCGAAATGGCAGGAAGCGCCTACGGAGAACTGTTGCAGAACTGCGTGATGTATGATGAAGACGGCAACCTCTATCTGGCAGCGTTCACTGATGCCAATGACATGGAACAAGGACACCTGCTGCGCATCAAGAAGGGAGAGGTGGACTTCGATAACACTTACGAAGGCTATCCCGACGCTGACGGCAAGTTGCTTACCGTTCAGTACCTGGGCAATGGCAAAGCATTGATATATGCACGTAACGACGCTGCCGGAACTGCTATCGATGATTATAGCCACTATTACGCAATCGTAGACCTTACTACCGGAAGCAGAACACGCTTAAGCTGCGACGGAAAAGAAATAGCCTACAGCGGCGGACGCTTTGCACAACGCACCGTAGTTGTTGACGGAAAGGCTTATATCGGCGTAAACACGAAAGATACCAATCCTTGCATCTACATCTACGACATTGCAACCGGCAAGGTAGAGAAAGGCGTGGAAATTGCAGAAGGCTATTACTTCGACATCCTCAGAGTGATAGAAAACGATAAATAATAAGCCGGTTCATGAAAAAAGTATTCTCTCTCTTAATGATAATGACTGTCTCCCTCCTCTGCCATGCGCATGGGGGAGATAATCATGAACATAGCGATATGCTGGCAAGTATGAAACCCGGAGACAAAGCCGCCCTGCTTATGGTGCACTTCGGTACGACGCACGACGATACCCGCGCGCTGACCATCGATGCCATCAATGCTAAGGCACAGTCCGCCTTCCCCGAACTGAAGTTCCAGGAAGCTTATACCTCACGCATCATTATCCGCCGGCTCCGGGAGCGCGGCATCGATAAGATTACTCCCCTCGAAGCCCTGCTGCGCCTGCGTGGCGAAGGCTATACGCACATCATTGTGCAGAGTACCAACATCATCGAAGGTGTGGAGATGGAATCCCTGCGCCGTGATGTAAAAAGCGTGCTGCCCTTCTTCAAGGAAATCCGCGTGGGCACTCCCCTGCTCTACTCCACGGAAGATGCCGGGAAGGTGGTAGAGATACTGGGCAACCGGCTCGACGCACCCGTACAAGGCAAGAAGGCAGCGAAAGAAAACTTCGTCCTCGTAGGTCATGGCACTTATACCCCCAGCACCGCCATCTACAGTCAGATGGACTATATGTTGAAGGCTGCCGGACGGACGAACTTCCACGTAGGCACCATCGAGGGTTATCCCACTTTCGACACCATGCTGGCACAACTGAAAGCGGCGAAGGCAAAGAAGGTAATGCTTGTTCCCTTTATGTTCGTTGCCGGCGACCATGCCCAAAACGACATTGCCGGTGAATGGAAGGAAGCACTCGAAAAAGAAGGCTTCACCGTCAGCGCACTCCTCGAAGGCTTGGGACAAGTACCCGAGATACAGGATATATTCATCGAACACATCCGTTTCGGACTGAAGCACCGCATACTGGACATCATGGAAAAGAAAGCGGCTTATGCTGCCGGGAAAGACCCTGAATGAATGAAACGTCTTCCTTATGAATAGAAAAAGCATCGCAATCCTACTTGGCAGTGCTGTTATACTGATAGCAGCCTGCTTTGCAGCTTACCAATACTGGTGGGCACCTACCCGCATCCTCATCATCAACCCCACCCTTGCACAGGCAGCGGACATCGCGCTGAACAATGATTGCGACCGGATAGAGGTGACCTCACTCAAGAAAGAAGACGTGAAAGACCTTTCCGGCTACGATGCCATCATGATGTACAGCAGAGGATTATTCCTGGATGAAACGCAAATAGCCGAACTGGACAGGGTGGCTGCCAAAGGCGTGCCCATATTCACTAACACGCTGCGCAACTTCACCTTTGCCTCCAACCACAATATCACCGACGAAGACCAGGCTACCCTGCGCGAGTACTTCAGGAACGGCAACAAACACAACTACCGGAATGCCCTGCGCTACCTGCGCCATCTTGCCACTCCGCAGCGATGGGGGTATCAGGACTACGAAGCTCCGGTTCCCCTGCTGGAGAATATGTACTATCACCGCGAGTACGGGCGCTACTTCAAGACTCCGCAAGAAGTGACCGACTACCTGAAACAGAAGAATCTTTATCACGAGGGCGGTCGCAACCTCGCCTTTATATCAGGGCTCAACTTCCCGATGGAAGGTAACCGCGCCCATGTAGATACCCTCATATCCCGCCTGACCGAAGCGGGATTCAATGTCTATCCCTTCACCGCAGGCGGTGCGGAGAGGGCAAAGATGATACGCTCGCTCCACCCCGACGGGTTGGTCTACCTACCGATGGGACGCCTGGGCAACGACTCGCTCATCAACTGGCTGCACCAAGAGAACATACCGCTCTTCATGCCCTTCCCCCTGATACAGCCCCACGAAGAATGGCTGGATAAGAATATTCCGGTCAGCGGCGGCACACTGACCGCCCGTATCGTAGTGCCCGAAATAGACGGCGGCATGGCTCCCCTCTGCATTGCCACACAGAACGAGAACGAGAAAGGCTATTACCTGTACACCGCCGAAATGGAACGGGTCGATGCACTGGTAGACCACATCAGCAAATACATGGCGCTGCGTGATATGCCCAACAAGGAGAAACGCGTTGCCATCTGCTACTTCAAGACACCCGGCAAGGATGCTTTGCTGGCAAGCGGCATGGAAGTCATTCCCTCGCTCTACAACTTCCTGAAACGGTTGCGCAGCGAAGGATACGACGTCGGCACTCTGCCTGCCGGTGTAGAGGAATTCGGCAAGCGGATTCACCGCGACGGTTCCGTCATGGGCTCGTATGCCAAAGGGGCACAGGAAGAATTCCTGAGAACAGCGCATCCCGTATGGTTATCCGCCGGACAATACGAACAATGGGCGCACGAAGTGCTTCTGCCGGAGAAGTACAAGGAAGTGACCGACCGATACGGCGACGCTCCCGGCAACCTGCTGGCTACGAAAGACAGCCTTGCCGTTGCCTGCCTGCAATTCGGCAATGTACTGCTGTTTCCCCAGCCCCGTCCGGCATTGGGCGACGATGAGTTCAAGCTGGTGCACGGCATGCCGGTAGCACCTCCGCACAGCTACCTGGCGGCTTACCTCTATATGCTGAAAGGATTCAAGGCGGATGCGCTTATCCACTTCGGCACCCACGGCAATCTGGAATATACGCCCGGCAAGAACGTAGCGCAGTCACGCTCGGACTGGTCGGATGTATTAGTAGGCAACCTGCCGCACTTCTACTTCTATACCACCGGAAACGTAGGCGAAGGCATCATCGCCAAGCGCCGCACGCACGCCGTACTGGTGACCTACCTGACTCCGCCCTATGCCGAAAGCGGAATGCGCCAACGCTACTCCGCCCTGCTCGAAGATATTCATAAGGTATTGGACGAAGGTACGGAAAAGCACCGGATGCTGGGTGTGCGCATCAAGAAAGAAGCCATGCGCCTGGGCTTGCATCGCGACCTCGACCTTGACTCCGTTCCCGGCAAGCCTTATACAGCCGAAGAACTGGAACGGCTGGATGCCTTCACCGAAGAGATAGCCAACGAAAAGATGCAGGGCGCCTACTACACAATGGACGAACCATACTCCGCCCGCGACCTGCTGACAACGACCCTCGCCGTTGCCGCCGACCCGTTGGCATATGAAACCGCCCGCAAGGACCGCGACAAGGGAAAGATTACCACCGGACAACTGCAAGACTTCACCTACATCGCCCACCATTATCTGCCCACTGCCAGGAAGCGACTGACCGACTTGCTACAGAACCCGCCCCGCGATACCGCCTCCGTTGCCCCTGAGCTGCGCCCCGCCCTGCTCTACCGCGAGCAACTGATGGCATCGCCCGCAAACGAACTGAATGTCATGGTGCGTGCACTGGGCGGCGGCACCGTGTTCCCCGCTCCCGGCGGTGACCCGGTACTGAATCCGAATGTACTGCCCACCGGACGAAATATGTACAGCATCAATGCCGAAAACACCCCGAACCCTCGTGCCTGGGAAGACGGCAAGCGTCTGGCAGAAGCCACGTTGAAGCAATACATCAGCAAACACGGCGAATATCCCCGGAAAGTAAGCTACACTTTCTGGGCGGGTGAGTTCATCAATACCGAAGGCGCCACCCTGGCACAGGTATTCTGGATGCTCGGCGTAGAGCCCGTACGCGACGAACAGGGAAGAGTGGTAGACCTGAAACTGGTACCGAGCCAAGAGCTGGGACGCCCACGCGTCAACGTCCTGGTGCAGGTATCGGGACAGCTTCGCGACATAGCCGGCTCCCGCCTGAAACTACTGACCGACGCCGTACGCCTGGCATCGGAAGCCAAAGACGAAGCCTATCCCAACTACGCCGCATCGGGCACCCTGCTGCAAGAGAAACTGCTGGTAGAGAAAGGCGCATCGCCCAAGCGTGCCCGCGAAATGTCCGTAATGCGTGTGTTCGGTCCTGTGAACAGTGGCTACAGCACCGGCATGATGGCATACACCGAGCACAGCGGTTCGTGGGACGACGAAAAGGAGATAGCCCAAGGCTACCTTAATAATATGGGCGCCGCTTATGGCGACGACAGCAATTGGGGGGATGTGCAGGAAGGTTTGTTTGCCTCTGCCCTCTCCGAGACAGATGTCGTCATCCAGCCGCGCCAAAGCAATACGTGGGGACCTATTTCACTGGACCACGTGTATGAATTTACAGGCGGACTGTCCCTTACCGTCAAGACCGTAACGGGCAAGGAACCGGAAGCCTACATGGCGGACTATCGCAACCGTACCAACCGCCGTATGCAGGATGCCAAAGAAGCCATCGCCGTAGAAACACGCTCCACCATCCTGAACCCGACGTACATACAGGAACGGATGAAAGGCGGAGAGGGCACGGCACAGATGTTCGGCGAAATCTTCCGCAACATCTTCGGCTGGCACGTCATGCGCCCCTCGGCGATGGATAGGGAACTCTTCAACGACTTGTACAAGATGTACGTGCTGGACGAAAACAAGCTGGGCATCCACGAATACTTTCTCCGCGTCAATCCCGCCGCCTTCCAGGCAATGACGGCAGTAATGCTGGAGAGCGTCCGCAAAGGATATTGGAAAGCAACGGAAGAGCAGTTAAAGACCACCGCCGCCCTGCACGCAGAGACCACCCGACAGAAGGGTGCCGCCTGCACCGAGTTCGTATGCGACAACCCCAAGCTGCAAGCCTTCGTTGCCAACCAACTGGATAGCAAAGCGAAACAAGACTACAACCAACAAATGAAAGCCGTACACGAAGCCGCCGCCGGCGGAAAAGACGTGGTGCTGAAAGAACAAAACCTGACCTCGGAACAGGAGATGCACAAGCATACCATCAACGGTATCATCATCGGCGTAGTGGTAGTGATGGCTTTCGCAGGACTGGTGGTGCTACTGAAAAGAAGAAAGAAAGAGTAATATAAGGTATGGAATACGTTATACACCTGTTGGCTATCTTCATCGCTATCAACTTCCTGCTGAAAGCAGGCTTCTATTCCCGCCGGGGGATACTGGCGGTAGCGGCAGGCTGTGCCTTGTTCACCTGGCTGGTGACGCCGTGGATGACGGAGCAGTCCAAGACAGTGATGGCAGCCTTCTTCGCTTCGCGTGCGCAGATGCTGAACCTCTCCGTTTGCGTCACGCTGGAAGCGGCACTGATGATTGCCTTCTGCTTCGACTGCTTTGCAGAGATGCGTACCCGCAACACTGTATTCAAGCAGGCAGTGACTTTATTCCTGAAGCTATACCCCGGTCTGTTGGCAGGCGGCGTCATCTGTTATGCACTGGCATTGCTGTTGTTCTCCTTTCCGGGCATGGACTTCGGAAGCCTCTCGTGGATAGCAGCGCTCGCCGTATTCCTGACGGTGGGACTCGGAAGCCCGCTGCTCCGCCGCCTTATCGGAGACAGGGCGCTCCACCTCGAAGTGCTGTTCATTGTCAACATATTCATCGTCATACTAAGTATCATCGCCACCGGCTACTAATAACAACAAAATAAGATCCTCATCATGGAAACAATCTCAAATACCCTCTTCTGGATTTCCAACGGGCTACTGGTTCCCGTTATTGTCCTCTTGTTACTGTTCTTCCTCCGTGCCATTATCCTTGCCGGCGGTTTCTTCGGCGAATTCTACCAGCGGATGAAGTTGCAGAAGCAATTCACCGAAATGCTGGAAGGCATCAACAGTGGGAACATGGACGAACAGTTGCAACAGCTTCCCCTGGCAGGCAACTCCCCCCTCCTTCGTTGTCTGAAGAAATTGTCCGAACGCCGCGACAATACAGACTACTGCGAACGCCTCCT
>ENA-UEQB01003348-UEQB01003348.1-human-gut-metagenome-genome-assembly--contig:-NODE-3348-length-10199-cov-29.968089_pt1 | contig 10199 bp, 8 predicted proteins | sample MGYA00242901_ERZ507918 | MGnify/ENA primary metagenome ERZ507918 (study PRJEB26167, sample SAMN06115405) | human gut metagenome | host: Homo sapiens | place: China:Sichuan | collected 2016-04-06...
ATTGCTTTAAAAAGGCAAGCGGAAGGAAAAACGGAAAAACGTTAACTAATTAAACAGTATAAAACTATTTATATCATTAAAGATGAGAAAGGCATTCATATTTATTCTGTTGAGTATATATTTTCTCTCGTGGAGCAATGAAGTTGCTTCGCAAGAGCGTATAAACTTGAATAGAGACTGGCGATATCAGGAGAATGATCCCAGTGGAACTGATAGTACTTTGCATTATTCACGTCTGAAACCCTATTTACTGCCTTGTGCCAATGATTTTATCAAATCGGGGCAGAAACATATTCGTCCGGCAGGAAACCCGGGAGGCGAGGTGGCTTACGTGAAACCGGATTTTGACGATAGTAGCTGGAGGCAGTTGAACCTTCCGCATGATTGGGCTATTGAAGGACCTTTTAATATAGATTATGTAGGAGCTACCGGAAAATTGCCTTATTGGGGAATACGCTGGTACCGTAAATCCTTTGAGTTGAGTCCCAAAGATACCGGAAAACAAATTTATCTGGATATAGATGGGGCGATGTCTTACTCGTCTGTCTGGTGTAATGGGCAATTTGTCGGCGGATGGCCGTATGGTTATGCTTCTTACCGTCTTGATCTGACTCCTTATGTGAAAGCCGGAAAGAAAAATACACTGGCTATCCGTCTGGATAATCCGGACGATGCTTCCCGGTGGTATCCGGGATCGGGAATCTACCGGAATGTATGGTTGGTGAAAACGTCTCCTGTACATGTGGCACAATGGGGAACCTTTATCCGTAACAAAGAGATCTCTACTGATAAAGCAGTGATGGATATGACCCTCCAACTGGAAAATAATACGGGGAAGAGTGTGCAGGCAAGCGTGAAGACTGATATTTATGAACAGGACGAGACAGGAAATCCTAAAGGCACTAAGGTGGCTTCCTGCCCTGCGATGAAAGTGAAGATAGAGCAACAAGCTACTACGGAGTTACAGTCTGGTTTTGTTGTGCCTAATCCTAAATTGTGGGAAATTGAATCTCCCGCCTGTTATGTGGCAGTGACCCGCATTGAAGTAGACGGTCGTGAGGTAGAACGTTATCAAACTCCTTTCGGCATACGTGAGATTGAGTTTACTCACGATCAGGGATTTATGTTGAATGGCCGCAAAGTGCCTATTAAAGGAGTTTGCATGCATCATGATCTCGGAGCATTGGGGGCAGCCTTCAATGAAGTGGCAGCCGAACGCCAGTTGCGTATAATGAAAGAGATGGGTGCCAATGCAATTCGTACTTCACATAATCCACCTGCACCTGAATTAGTAGCTCTTTGTGACCGTATGGGGCTGATGATGCAATTGGAGTTTGTGGATAGCTGGCATAAAGGGAAACGGAAAAATGATTATAATATCCTGTTTGATGATTGGAATGAAGCAGATATGCGTTCGTTGGTTCGTCATTACCGGAATCATCCGTCAGTGATCATGTGGAGTATCGGTAATGAGGTACACGATCAGGTTACAGATCTGGGTATAGAGATTGCCCGTAATCTTACTGCTTACAGTCATGATGAAGATCCTACGCGTCCTACTTCGTTGGGATGCAACAAACGGGATGCGATTTATCGTGATATTGTCAATCAGGTGGATATATTTGGGCTGAATTATTATCATAAGACATATCCTTTGTTTAAAGAGCAGAATCCTACACGTCGCTATCATGCCAGCGAGACTTCTTCGGCTACCAGTTCCCGTGGAGAATATTTCTTCCCGGTGACGAAGAATGTGAACGACAGCCGTTCCGGTTTTCAACTCTCTTCTTATGATATGACAACTATCGGATGGGGATGCACGCCGGAAGAACAGTTCAAAATGAATGAGGCATATCCGTTTATGAGTGGAGAATTTGTGTGGACGGGATTCGATTATTTAGGAGAACCTACGCCTTATAACAAAGACTTGACCAATCTGCTGAATTTCTCTGATCCTGTAGAGTTGGAGGCGGCTAAAAAAGAGTTGGAAGAGTTAGGCAAAATAAAAACTCCATCCCGTAGCTCTTATTTTGGAATTGTGGATTTATGCGGATTCCCTAAAGACCGTTACTATAATTATCAGAGTTATTGGCGTAAAGAACTTCCGTTGGTTCACATTCTTCCGCATTGGAACTGGCCGGAGCGGGTAGGAGAGGTTACACCGGTTCATATTTATACTTCGGGTGACGAAGTGGAACTTTTCTTGAACGGGAAGTCGCAAGGCAGACGGAAGAAAGAGCATTCTTATGATCGTCTCACCTGGGATGACGTTCGGTATGAATCGGGAGAACTGAAGGCGATAGCTTATAAAGAGGGGAAACAGTGGGCGGAACAACAGGTAAAGACAACAGGCCAGCCTGCTGCGTTATCTGTCAATCCGGAGAAGAAGACTCTTCGAAATACTGGTACGGACCTGTCTTTTGTGCGTATTGATGTTGTAGATAAAGAAGGGTTGACCGTTCCCCGTACAAAGAACCTGTTAAAGTTCTCGGTTAGTGGTCCGGTTGAGATTGTAGCTACCGATAATGGTGATGCTACCAGTTTTGTTCCCTTCCAGTCTCATGAACGTGAGGCATACAATGGGCTTTGCCTGGTCATTCTTCGTTCTGTATCCGGTAAAACGGGTGAGGCTGTTCTGACGGTAGAGTCAGAGGGACTTCCAACGAAGAAGGTCAGTCTGCAAGTGGTGGCCGATGTTAAGTGAGTTGTGTATGGGAAGTATAATAAAGACAATAAGATTGCTGGCAGGCATGTGCTTGCTGGCAATCAGTGTATCTGCGCAAAATATTGATGTAAAGGGCACTCCGTGGGAAGGTGATGAGATTCTGAAGACTCCTGCTTATCGGGTAGTTGCCGAAGATTCCATCCGGTCCATTCAGTTTGAAGGGTTGTCGTATAAGGGGCATACGAAACAGGTTTTTGCTTTTTATGCTACACCCGGTATGTTGAAAGGCGATCGTTCTATAGACAAACAGCTCCCCGGTGTTGTATTGGTGCATGGTGGGGGTGGAAGAGCCTTTCGCGAATGGGTGTTACTATGGGCACGTCGTGGATATGCTGCCATAGCTATTGACACCCGCGGTAATGGAGCGAATAAGGAACATATTGAGAACGGTTTTGAAGAAAACGGTAAAGATACCCCTTATTTTGATGTGACATTACCATTGAAAGAACAGTGGATGTATCAGGCTGTAGGAGATGTAATACTATCTCATTCTTTGTTGCTTAGCTTTCCTGAAGTAGACAAGAAGCGTACGGCACTTACCGGTATCAGTTGGGGAGGAGTTCTGACCAGTGTTGCTACCTCATTAGATCATCGTTTTCGTGCGGCTGTTCCTGTTTACGGATGTGGCTTTCTTGCTGAAAGCGGACGGATGAAACAGCAGTTAGATAAGCTTTCTCTATTGGAACGTGAAACGTGGATAAAGCAATATGATCCTTCTGTCTATCTGTCGCGTGCCAAATGTCCGGACAGAATAAAAATTTCATCAAATCCGTATGTTTTAGCCAGTTCAATCTGTCTTTCCAGCAGCGGTTTTCCAGCTATCGGGCACATCGGTTTGGGAATGTCGGTCAGTCCAAGGCGGGTTCCTTTGCCGCCAGCTAGAATTACAAGTTGCATGCCTTTCTCTTTTTTATAGTCTGATGACCGGGAAGTTGAACGGCTGCCGGATATGGCAACTCCATAACTTTTAAAGCGCTGGGCTTCTGGACATAGTGTACGGCTTCCCGGTTATGTTATTTTGGACACATATTATTCCATCCCCCTATAATAGTCAAACTAAAATATTTTATTCAACAAAAGTGTGTATGAATGTTTTAATCGTGATTTTTATTTGTATTTTTAAAGAGGAAATTTTTTAATCATCCTTTAATGACTATGTGATATGGTATGTTCAGATGAGTTTAGGCCTAACAATTTTGAGAAAGGATAGCTTGATGCGTAAGAATATCGGATGTCTGGTCGTTGCCGCGGCCGCGGTTTTTGCCAGCGGCGCCAAGGCTGATTTATATCAGGAATGCTTGGACAAGCATTATATGAGCGATAATGAGATGGCCGGCTGCAATGAGGCCGAAGCGGACCGGATTATGGGCGAAATAAGAAAAAGAATGAATTCAATTGCCGCAACCAGCTATTTCAATAACTGGAATTCCAGCCGGAAAGATTTTACTCAGCTGTTGGACAACTGGGTCGAGTTTCGCGACAAATACTGCGATTTGTACGGTTATACCTATACGCAGGATTTGGGAACCATTTCAAACCTTCAGAGAACCAAGTGTCAAATTGACATGAACAAACGTTTTTTGGACGATGTTGAAGCAATTGTCAAAATCTATCAGGAAAACGCTTAGTTTGAAGAAAGGACTGTAAAATGAAAAAATTAGCGGCTGTTATTTTGGGATTGGGAATTTTTGGGGCTGCCGGCGCCCAAGCTTCAGACTATGGCTTGTGCATCAACCGTTCTCAGGGCGACTGGCGGAAACAGGTTGTCTGCAATCAGGATGAGACAAGGAGCCTGATGCGTGAGATTACCACGATTTACGGACGGTTGGCCCGTAATCCGCTTTTCGGAAAATTTAACCGGGGAGCGGAATCGCTTGATAATCAATTTAAAAGCTGGAAAGCCTATCGGGACAATTACTGTCTTTATTACGAAGCCTCCAAATCAGGATACGGCGACGAAGAATTTCATCGTACCGACTGTTTGCGGACAATGACGGAAAAGCATAGGGATGATTTGGATGCTCTGCTGAAAAATGCCGTTGCTGATATGGATTAGTCGTTTGTCAGACGGCAAACCCCGTATTGTTTATCAATGCGGGGTTTTGTTTTGAGGAATTTTGAAACTGAAACAGCTGCCCTGCCCGAGTTTGCTCTTGACCTCCACCTCGGTTTTGAGCAGTCCGGCAATTCGGCTGACTATTCCGAGCCCGAGACCGGCTCCTTGTTTTTTGCGGCAGAATTGTTGTCGGCTTTGATAGAAATCTTTGAAAATGTTTTTTATGTCTTCCGGAGCTATACCGCAGCCGTTATCCATCACAATCAGGCAGACGTCTTTTCCGCAGCGGCGGACTCCCAGCAAAATTTTATCTTTGGTATATTTGAAAGCGTTATTGAGCAGATTGCGGATTACCCGTTCAATTAAAACAGGATCGCTGTTCACATACTGATGCAGCGGCACGCAACGAAAGGAAATATCCTTATCTTTCGCCAATTCCCGGTATTCGCGGGCCAGTCCGCCAACCAACAGTCCGATATCAAAAACGACCGGGCGATAATCAACGCCGCCGGCCTCTATTTTGGAAATATCAAGCAGATTGTCCAGCAATGTATTCAGATTTTCGGCCGAATCTTCAATTTTTTGTGCCAGATGATGCTGATGAGAGGTCAGTTTTTCTTCCAGCAATGTGGCAATGAATATTTTTAAAGCCTGCATCGGCTGGCGAAGGTCGTGGCTGGCCTGGGCGAGAAAGTAAGATTTGGCGTTGCTCAGTTCTTCGGCCTGCTGTTTGGCGTGTTGCAGTTCTTTCTGGGTTTCAATCATTGCCGTTATGTCCTGAAAAGTTCCGGCAATCAGGCGCTGGTGGTTTTCATAAATGAGTCCGGCCCTGAACGAGCAATGGATCAGGCGGCCGTCAAGCCGTCGGAGCCGCAGGACGCCGTCAACGTTTCGGCCGCGGACGAGAAGCTCCCTTAATTTGGCTTTGTAGAGAGGAATGTCTTCGGGCAGCATCTGTTCGCGAATCAAATTACGACGGGGTGACAACCGGCCTTCGGGCAGGCCGAAAATCCGATACATTTCCGCCGACCAGTAAATTTTTCGTGTTCGGGTATTGATTTCCCAATAGCCGAGGTTTGCCGTCTTTTCGGCAAAATCAAGCCGGCGGGCAGTCTTTTGCAGTTTGACCGACAGATTATGACGGTCGCTGATGTCTTCGAGGCAAAGCAACAGCCGCCCCGAAGACGGAGGATATAAAGCGGCGGCATAAAGGCGGCCCCGGTCGGTCAGAATAAAATTGCAGGGAGCATTTCCGGTTATGACCCGGTTCAGAGCATTGTCAATTACGTTAACCGAAAGTGCATCGAGGTAATCTATCAGGCGCAGGGATTTCCGGGCGGAAATCTGCCAGGTCTGTTCCGCCTTGCGGTTGGCGTACAAAATTCTTCCCGAGGTATTCAGCTCGAAGAGCAAATTGGTTGATATGTTTAATAAATTCTGTTCGTTATCCCCGCCGGCCATTTTTTACCAATTATCAGAGTTTATATTGAAACAAGGTGCGTCCCGTTTCGGCGGAGAGCTTAAAAAACCATCCGTCATAGAGGAATGCGCTGTTTCTGATATAATCATTGGTTTCGGTGGTTGGAAGAGGTGTGGCCGATAAAGTTAACTTTGCCCAATAATCCTGATTGTCGGCATAAAGTTCCAGATTATAGATCAGCCCGTCGAAGGTCGTAAACGCCATCTGCCGGCGCCGGGGATAACGGGTGTCGTCAAAATTCTGCGCCGACATGACGGCCTCGCTGCCCAGATATGACAGCTGCCGTTCAAGCACTTCCAACCGCACCAGCTTTTGCGGGTGATTGTTTTCAAAAATGATGAAAGCCTGAGCCGGAGCCTTGCGGGAAACCTTTTCCCCGTCAATCTGAACGGCCTGCAGGTCTTTTAATTCCAAAGACATCAGAGGCTGCTGAATCCAGGAGGAAAGTTCGGTGGGGAGCGTATATTGCCCGCTGACGGTAAAAATATCAGGCAAGGACGGAATGCGGGCAAAACGGGTTTGGTTTTCAGCTCCGGCTTTACCCAAAATCAGATGATTCAATTCCCTTCCCTGCTCGTCCAGAATGCTTATGCTGGTGCCAGCATGGGCGTCACTCCGATACGGATTGCCCAAATCAAGTTCGGACAAGAGCTGCGGCGTTGCCGTTTGTTTGCGGATAAAGCGTGTTTCCCGGAAGTTTTTGAACAGCGAACGCACCAAATCAAAATTAGCGTAATAGTTATCGGCTTCCCGTATATGCCAGAAATCATTGTCATTTTCCAGAGTTGCCGTATATTCGGGGCTGCGGATGACAATTTCCTTTATTTTACTTTCCGGACGGACGGTTTCAGCAAAAACCAGACTGCCGATCAGGTGGGCATGCCCGCTGCGGTAAACCCAGTATAAAGAAGCGGCGGCGGCACAAAGGCTGACGGCCGCTAAAACGGCGGCAGACTTAATCAGACGAGGATACATTAAAAATCTCCTTTACAGCGTTGAGTTTCCGGCAGCGAATAAAGAGAAAACAGCCGGCAAGCAGGATAATGACCGCGGCAGGAATAATGATAACGTTTGCGGTGATGATTGAACTCAGGCGTTTTTCGTTTTCCTGTTTAATCTGATATTCAATTTGTTTTAATTCCTGTTGTAATCGTCCGATTTCTTTCCGGTGTTGTTCGATTGCGCTCATCGTTTCCGCCGAAAGGGCGAGCTTGTTTCGGGAAAGCTCCTGCTCAACGACGGACATGGCCCGGGTGTTGATTTCCAATTCCTGCTGGAGAAGATTGTATTCACGGGCGTGGCGGTTGAAAACGTCGCTGTAAATTATTTCGCCGACGGTTTTGCTGCTGCCGGTTTCTTTATCAGTCAGGCCGAGGACGTTATCTCTTCCGGCCAGATAGTCAACCGCCCGCAAGATAAAATTTCCGTTATCATAAACCGGAGCCAGTCCGTAAACCGGGTTGTCGATCGTTTCCGAGGTGTCGGCCCAGTTTTCGGCAACAATCAAATCGCTGTCGGCCACGGTAACAATGCGCGCCGGGGCAATCGAATGCGGCAGAAAAGACGGCATTTTTTTTTCAAATTCAGTACCGGCCATAATGTTTGCGGTAAAAAGGGAATCAAATTTTCCTTCTGCCAGCAGGGCAAGAGTATATTTTCCTTCATTTCCTTTAAACATGGCAGCCAGTTCGGGCTGGGTATGTCCGGTAAATTCGCGTACCGACAGGGTTCCGCCGGATGCGGCCGTTGTCAGCAGCGGCGTCAGCCGGACTCCGTCGGGATTTTCTTCCGGACGAAGACTTCCCGGCGTTTTAAGACGGATATTTTTCAAGCCGGACGTTAACGGATGATCCTGATTAATCTGTTCTGCGGTAAGCTGCATCCAGAAAGGGAAATTTTTGGCCTGGCTGGACGATCCCACTTTCATCAGCATAATTTCACCGAGACCGCGATCACCGACGACATTTTGATTATCCTGCCGGAAACCCCAGTTGCGGAACAATCGGTTCATATCCGCGGCCGCGGAATTCTGGGCATTGTACAGTTCAACCTGCTTTTCACTGAAGACATCATTAAAGACCAAGAGTCTGCCGCCACGCAGAATATACTGGTCAAGCGCGTAAGTCAGCAGCGGAGACAGTTCTTTCAGGTTAATGACGACCAGAACGTCAACATTGCCCGGAATAACGGGGCTTTCTTCGCTTAACGGCAGGATATTATAATCATTTTGGAGCTGTGCGACAATGGCCCAGTTGGGAACAATCTTCCCGTATTGGCGGCTGATTAACGGCAGCTGCGGACTGATAAGCCCGACGGTCGGGCGTTTGTCGTCATTTATTTTGGCAAAAATTTTGCTTATGTCGGTTTCCAACAGACCGCTGCGGGCGGGGATAAAGTTGGGAATGACGTAGCCGGCACCGGTTGCATTGGTAAAGACGGCACCGAAATAAAGGTTGCTTTGTCCGCCGGCATCGGGAATGGCTTTTATTCCGGCTTTTTTAGCTTCTTCTTCAAGCGGGCTGTAAGGTTCGGGATTGAGAACCTCTATTTTGACATTGTCAACGGCCGCCGCCTGCTGATATTTTTTCAGATAACGCAGGACAAAAGAGGCATAAGCGGAATATTGCGGGTTTTCCTTAACCAGATTATTGGAAAGATAAACACGGATATATACGGGCGCCGTCAGCTCCGAGAGTATTTTTTTGCTGGCGGGCGACAGCGAAAAGCGTTTGTTATCGGTCAAATCAAATTTTTGGGTGTTGCCGAGCAGGTTAGCCGTAACCGTCAGGCCGACAAAGCTTATCAGAAGCAAAATGACAAAGACTAAGAGTGACGTGCTTTTTCTTGATTTAAACATTGTTCTTCCTCAGTGCTTTTTATAATCGATTGCGGCAACATTCAGCCATAATATCAGAATTGTCAGGAGCAGGAAATATGCCAAATTGTCAAAACCGGGCTGACCGAGCATCATATCCTGATAATTGCGGTAAAAATTCAGCGACCGGCTGAGCCGGTTGGAAATCGTTTCCGAAATATTCAACAGGGGCGACAGCAAAAAATCAAAGTTAAGCGAGACCAACAGCCAGCCGACGAAAACGGAAAACAAATATGCCAAAACGGCGTTGGTATTGAAAACCGAAACCAGACACCCGGCCGCCGTCAGGAGCGCAATAGCCAGAACCGTGGCCAGATAGGCAGACAAAACATTGAGCATATCCAGGTCAACCAGTGTCGAAGCATAAAGGGCAAAAGGCAGGGTCAGCGCCAGCATCAGCAGGCCGAATACCGCGGCGGCCATAAATTTGCCCAAGACAACGGCGGTATAATCGACCGGCTGGGTGAGCAGAAATTCAATTGTTCCGGAGCGGCGCTCGTCAGCCCACAGACGCATGGTCGCCGCCGGCATCAGCACGACAAAGATTTCCGGCTGATAGGTAAAGAAAGATATCAGTCCGCTGTTGTCGTAAGCGAAAAAATAAGCGGAATAGAAGGTTGCAAACATCGACAGAACCAGATAAACGGCTATAATGATATAAGCCGTCGGAGTGCGGAAATAACCGGCAAATTCTTTTTGCATGACTGCCCGCAACTGATAAAACATGGCTATTCTTCTCCGGTAATGGTCCGGAATGCCGAAGCGATATCATAATCGGCACCGGAAAGTTTGAGTTCCTGCGGCGTGGTATCCCGCACCAGTTTTCCCTTATGCAGTAAGATGACGCGGTTAGCCACGGCTTCGACTTCTTCAAGAATATGCGTCGAAATGACGATAATGCTGCGGCGGCCGTATTCCCTGATGAATTTGTGGATTTCATGCTTCTGATTGGGATCAAGGCCTTCGGTCGGCTCGTCAAGAATAAGAATGCGCGGCTGGTGGATTAATGCGGCGGCTATGGCAACGCGATGCTTGAATCCTTTGGACAGCGTTTCTATTTTCC
>ENA-UEQB01003351-UEQB01003351.1-human-gut-metagenome-genome-assembly--contig:-NODE-3351-length-10194-cov-4.979737_pt1 | contig 10194 bp, 9 predicted proteins | sample MGYA00242901_ERZ507918 | MGnify/ENA primary metagenome ERZ507918 (study PRJEB26167, sample SAMN06115405) | human gut metagenome | host: Homo sapiens | place: China:Sichuan | collected 2016-04-06...
CCAACATTAAAAGTGTTGTGCTCTACCTGCTGAGCTAGCGAATCAATCCTTATTGCTGTTAAGCGGGTGCAAAGATATGGACTTTATATTTAATATGCAAGACTTATAACGAAAAAAGTTTGCATTATTTTAGTTGTTTATTCCTTTTGTTTGATTATCAGTTGATTCTGTCTTATGAATATTTTCTCTGTTAATAATGAAACGTTGATAGTAGGAGAGCATCAGCGTTGTGAGTGGTAGTGCGATAATCATTCCCAACATTCCCATTAATGAACCCCATATGGAAAGTGATAATAGAATGATAGCAGGATTTAGTCCGGTAATTTTCCCCATAACACGTGGCACGATGAATCCGTCTTGGATGATTTGCACTACAATGAATACTGCCATGGCTGAGGCGATGATTATCCAAAAATTCTCGCCTGTGTCGGAGGCTTTCAGGATTGCCAGTATGATAGTAGGAACCAAACCGATGATTTGAAGGTAAGGCACCATATTCAATGCCCCGATGAACAAACCGAGACCTATGGCCAATGGGAAGTCTATGATAAGAAAGCCTATGCTGAATAAAATGCCGACACATAAGGCTACGAATGCCTGTCCGCGGAAGTATCTGTTCATACCTACTTTTACGTCATTTAGTATGCCTACCACGAAAGAGCGGTATTTCATAGGCACGAGATGCGTCCAACCTTCTGCGATGCTTTCGTAGTCTAATAAAATGAAGATAACGTATAGTAAGATAATGAATATGGTGAATACGCTGAATAATAAGTCAACGGAGTCCGATAATAAAGACCATAGGCGGGGAACTGCTTCTTTGAGCGCATCCAATAGGTTCTCTTTATTGAATAGTTCGGTTATAAATTTAACATCGATATTATCTCGTAAAAAATCGGAAAGAGAGGTGGGGACATTACTATTATATGTTCCGTGCGAAAAGTATTGGACCAATAAAGTCTGTACTCTGCCGCACTCTTGTATCATAGGGGGTACTAACAGATAAAAAGCTCCGGCACCCACAATCAGAAGTGTGAGTAATGCGCAGAATATGGAAACAATCCTATTTCTTAATTTTAGCTTGTATTGGAAAAATGTGACCAAAGGATATACCAGATAGGCAATAAGCCAAGCGATAAAGAAAGGTAATAGAACGCTGCTTAAACGCTTCAGAAGCATCAATATGCTGATAATGATAACTCCTAAAATGACACCGCGGATAAAACTGTCGAATGTAATCTTTTTACGTTCCATAGAATCCTGTATTAAATTTATTAATCGCTTGCTGTTTGCTGGTCTTCCTTTATCGCCCGTAAATAACACTCTCGGCACAAGGGTTCGTATTCGGCTGTTTCACCCAACAGAACTTGTTTGTCATTTTTTACAGTACGATGAGAGAATGAAGCAAGCTGTCCGCATTTTACACAAATGGCATGCACCTTGGAAACTTCATCTGCAATGGCGCACAGCCCCGGCATGGGGCCAAAAGGATTACCGCGGAAATCCATATCCAATCCGGCTACTATTACACGTATACCATTGTTGGCAAGCTGGTTGCATACATCAATCAGACCTTCGTCAAAGAATTGCGCTTCGTCGATGCCTACTACATCTATTTCGGAAGTGAATAGCAGTATGCTTGCCGATGAGTCTATCGGTGTAGAGGATATGATGTTGCTGTCATGCGATACGACATCTGCTTCTGAGTAACGCGTGTCTATTGCCGGCTTATATATTTCTACACGTTGCTTGGCAAATTTGGCACGTTTCAAACGGCGTATCAGTTCCTCTGTCTTGCCGGAGAACATGGATCCGCATATAACTTCAATTCTTCCTCTACGTTTGGTTTCTTGTATGTGGTCTTCCGAAAATAATACCATATCTTTGAGTGTTATATTCAGTCGCAAAAGTAATGATTTTGTTCGCTTCCGGATATTTTTTCATTATTTATTTCTACATTTGTGCCATTAATACGGACAGGAAAAGGATATGCAAGCATTATTGAATGATATAGAACTGGATGTTCAGGAATTGAAATGTTTGATACAGTCGATGCTCACTGATACAAATCCTGTGTTGAGAATAGTTGCCAAAAGGAATATTCATCAGATGCAGGAGCGGTTGGATGCGCTGACTAAACTGTTGGATGACACTTTTGTGATAACTCCGGCGGAACATGTTGCTTCTGACATTGTGGAGGAAACAACTGAATCGGAAGTGATTTCCGAACCGGTTGCTGATGTTCCGGTTGAGGCAACTCACGTTTCGGATATTGCAGTACCTGCTTCTCAGATTCTTGCCGAATGTATTAAGCCGGCTACGGACTTACAACATGCTATCAGTCTGAATGATTCGTTTCGTTTTACCCGTGAATTGTTTGCCGGAGATGCGACACGTATGAATGAGGTGGTGCGCCTTTGCGGTGGGGCTTCCTCTTTGGATGAGGCTATGTCTGTATTTATGTCAACTGTACAACCGGATGAGGAAAATGAGGCGGCTGCTGATTTTATAGAACTTCTCAAGAAGTATTTCAGTTAAAAAAGTAGCGGATATGGGAAAACTTTATGTAGTGCCTACGCCAGTAGGAAATTTGGAAGATATGACTTTTCGCGCTATCCGCATATTGAAGGAAGCGGATTTGGTGCTGGCAGAAGACACGCGTACTTCCGGAATATTGCTGAAGCATTTTGAGATAAAGAATGCAATGCAGTCTCACCATAAATTTAATGAACATAAAACAGTAGAAAGTGTTGTAAATAGAATAAAGGGTGGTGAGACTGTGGCGTTGATTTCAGATGCCGGTACTCCAGGTATTTCCGATCCGGGTTTTCTGGTGGTTCGCGAGTGTGTCCGCAACGGTATCGAAGTACAGTGCCTGCCGGGGGCTACTGCTTTTGTTCCGGCATTGGTGGCTTCCGGATTGCCCAACGAGAAGTTCTGCTTTGAGGGTTTTCTTCCTCAGAAGAAAGGTAGGATGACACGTCTGAAAGGTTTGGCGGAAGAACGCCGGACAATGGTTTTCTATGAATCTCCCCACCGTTTGGTAAAAGCACTGACGCAGTTTGCAGAATATTTCGGTTCGGAACGGCAGGCGTCCGTTTCCCGTGAAATATCCAAGATACATGAGGAGACGGTACGTGGTACTCTTACCGAATTGATAGAACATTTCACAGCCAACGAACCGCGTGGTGAGATAGTGATTGTAGTAGCAGGAATAGACGATTAAATAACTTCATTAACAAAACGTAAAACAAAAGCGTATGAAAAAGTTAGCAGTTTTGATTGTATGTACAGCCGTTATGGCTTCATGTGACAACTTTTCAGGTGGTAGCAAAGATCAGTTGAAAGCTGAGAATGATTCTCTTTTAATGGAACTGACTCAGCGTAATGCTGAACTGGATGAAATGATGGGCACTTTCAATGATATTTCGGAAGGATTTCGTCAAATCAATGCGGCAGAAAGCCGTGTAGACTTGCAGCGTGGTGCAGTTGCAGAGGGTTCTCTGAATGCTAAACAGCAGATAGCCTCTGATATTGAATTCATCCGTAAGCAAATGGAAGAGAACAAAGAGCAGATTGCTAAGCTGCAATCTATGTTGAAAAACAGCAAGACCAACTCTTCTCAGTTAAAAAGAGCCGTTGAGTCTTTGACACAGGAACTGAATGCGAAAACCCAGCGTATCGAAGAGTTACAGGCCGAACTGGCTTCTAAGAATATCCGTATTCAGGAGTTGGATGCCGCCGTTACGGATTTGAATGCTGTCAAGAGTGAATTGACTGCTGAGAATGTGGCAAAAGCCAAGACAGTGGCAGAACAGGATAAAGCGCTTAATACTGCATGGTTTGTATTCGGAACGAAGAAAGAACTGAAAGACCAGAAAATTCTGAGCGGTTCCGGATTATTTAAAAAAGGTTCGGTCTTGAAAGATGGTGATGTCAATAAGGATTATTTTACCCAGGTTGATATTCGTACTACCAAAGAAATCAAACTGTATTCCAAAGATGCCGATATTCTGACTACCCATCCTACCGGTTCTTATGCCTTGGAAAAAGATGATAAAGATCAGTTGACATTGAAGATTACTAATCCGAAAGAATTCTGGAGCGTTTCCAAGTATCTGGTAATTCAAGTGAAATAGTTACTTGATTGATAATTGATAGGGCTGTTTCAAAAGTGCGTTTCGTTTGTAGGCCTGCTTTTGAAACAGCCTTTTTAGTATTCTTTTTTATGCTTTATAAAAATCTTTTTTTTGATTTGGACGATACGCTTTGGGCGTTCTCTCTCAATGCTCGTGATACCTATGAAGAAATGTACTGGAAGTATGGATACAATCGCTATTTCGATTCGTTCGAGCATTATTATTCACTTTATCAGCGTCGCAATCTGGATTTATGGGCAGAGTATGCAGATGGTAAAGTCACGAAAGAAGAGTTAAACCGTCAACGTTATCTTTATCCTTTGGAGGCTGTAGGAGCAGGTGACTCCACTTTGGCAAAGGCTTACGAAAGAGATGCTCTTACAATGATTCCTACCAAAAGCAAATTGATGCCACATGCGCGTGAAGTGCTGGAATATCTTTCGGGAAAATACAATTTGTACATTCTTTCAAATGGATTTAAAGAACTCCAAAGTCATAAAATGCGTTCGTCGGGCATTGATGAATATTTCAAAAAAGTGGTTCTTTCCGATGATATCGGAATCCTGAAGCCTTGGCCTGAGATTTTTCATTTTGCTCTTTCGACAACCCAGTCCGAGTTGAATAATTCGCTGATGATCGGAGATAGTTGGGAAAATGATATAGTCGGAGCGGCGGGAGTAGGCATGCACCAGGTGTTTTACAACTTGTCCGGTCGTACCGACTTGCCTTTTGCTCCTACCTATCAGATTACTGATTTGAAAGATTTATTTAATTTTTTGTGACATTGACAGATTAGTTGTACTTTTGTTTCCAATGATGAACATCTAAAAATACTATTATGGAAACTCTCATTCCTTTTGCATTGTTGTGTTTCACATCTTTCTTTACGTTGACTAATCCGTTGGGCACAATGCCGGTTTTTCTGACTATGACGCAGGGTATGACCGATAAAGAACGTTGTTCTATCGTAAAGCGCGCAACATTAGTCTCGTTTATCACATTGATGGTCTTTGTCTTTGCCGGGCAATTCCTCTTCAAGTTTTTCGGTATTTCGACAAACGGTTTCCGAATAGCGGGTGGCGTTATCATTTTCAAGATTGGTTTTGATATGCTGCAGGCACGCTATACACCGATGAAATTGAAAGATGAAGAAATCAAGACCTATGCGGATGATATTTCGATTACTCCTTTAGGTATTCCGATGTTATGTGGTCCGGGCGCTATTGCCAATGCAATCGTACTGATGCAAGATGCACATTCCTTTGAGATGAAAGGGGTGCTTATAGGCACTATTGCCCTTATTTATTTTCTTACATTCTTGATATTGAAGGCTTCCACCCGTTTGGTCAATTTATTAGGGGAAACCGGTAATAATGTGATGATGCGCCTTATGGGACTCATCTTGATGGTGATTGCCGTAGAATGTTTCGTTAGCGGAGTGAAGCCGATATTGACGGATATTGTAAAGGAAGGTTGCTTGATGTAATTAAATAAGAGAGCCGGAATTTGGCAGTAATGAAAAAAGGTTGCAAACAGGAAAACAGTCTTCCGTTTGCAACTTTTTTTATAGCTGGCATGAAATACCATATCATGCTTTATGTTTTATCATCAGAAAGCTTAACTACCGGTTTGTCTTTTCTGCTATTACGACAAACCGGTACTGGTTAGGCTTTGTTTAATAACCCGGATTCTGCTGTGCTTTCAAAGTCGGGTTGGCATTGGTTTCACTTACAGGAATAGGCAACAATGCTTTTGTATACGTGCGGTCAAAACTTTGTGATTCTTTAAGTAATGAGTAGTGCCAGCCTTGGTTTTCCTCACTGCTATAGCGTACAATCGTTTCGTTATTGCGCATGGCGTCGAAAAAGCGTTGCCCTTCGCCAACCAATTCCTTACGGCGTTCAATCAAAACTTTGCTCAGGAATTCGTCATCAGCAATAGCATCGGATACTTTGGCTGTTGGAGTTTTGGTGCGTTTGTCCAATAAATCGTTCAGATATTTTATACCTTCTGCTTTGGCTGCTCCGCCCAGTTTGGCAGCAGCTTCGGCTGCGTTCAGGTAAACTTCGGACAGACGTAAAATCGGCAAGTTGGCAAGGCGCATATCTCCCAGTGCTCCCAGCGGGAACTTATTGATGAAAATTGGATTTTCCCCATAGGTTTTCTTCAAGTCTTTGTCGTACATTGCTGGTAGCACAACTTCGTTACGGACATCTGCAGGATCGGTTTGCAGCATATCAACAAATGATTTTGTACAGATAGCATCGGCATATCCTTGTTCATTCAGCAAGTAGCCTATGCCTTCACGGTCGGCCCAGTCATCAGAACCATTGTTTATCAATTCAAAAATCATTTCTTTTGTATGGTTCGGATCTTGCTTGTCCCATGCCTCAGCGTATTGTTCGGGAGTCCATAATTCATAAGGAGAGTCGTTGATGATTTCTTTTGCTAAATCGAAGGCTTCCTGATTTTTGTTCATGTATAGATACACTCGGCACAGCAAAGCTTTAGCTGCCCATAAATCGATATAGCCTTGTTTTTCACCTGCTTTTTGGGATACGGTCAGTGCTTCTGAGTCGATGGCATTATTCAGGTCTGCAACAACTTTGGCATAAACATCGGCTACCTTGTCACGTCCGGGTTGTGCATCACGATCCAGTGGTTTGTCAACGAAAGGTACTCCAAGCGAAGCACCTTCATCGTATGTATAGGGCATGCCGTACACTTTTACCAAATCAAAATGTACTAAGGCGCGTATTACTTTGGCCTGATTGTAGATATTTGCCAATTCAGCCTGAAAATTTTCCGCATCGGTAATTGTCTTGTTATCTACAGCCTCAATCAAGCGATTGGCGCGTCTTATCACATTGTACTGTATATTCCACATGTTTGGGGCATCATCTGCGGTATAGCGCATTTCATAGCAAGAAGAGGTGCGCATACCTTGAGTGCGTGCCTGCATGTCGTCCCCCCGGACATCTCCATAGTAGAACATGCGAGCTGCATAGTACTGGGTGTAAGTGGAATTGCCTTGCAGGCCATCATACATACCATACATTGCTGTGCGGGCATCATTATAATTGGTAATGGCGGAACTTGTTGGCGTTCCGTTGGAAGGGGTTTGGTCCAGCCAGTTATTCACACAGGACGAAAGCCCTGTCGTGACTGCTGCTAATGCTAGGATATTATATATTTTCTTCATAATGTATATGCTAAGTAAAGATTTTAATTAGAAACCAAGTTCGATACCAAATGTAATTGTTCTTAATGCAGGTGTCTCGAAGTAACACAGTCCGTCAACAGGGTTTTCTGGATCTACATACAAGTCTTTGGATTTCCAGGTAAGCAGATTATTACCCGAAATGTAAGCTCTTAATTTGCTTATTCCAGCCTTTTTGGACAAGTTGCTTGGAAGAGTGAAACCTATGGTCAGGTTTTTCAAACGTAAGTGATCGGTAGGCATCATCCAACGTGAAGAAACCGTATTTTTATTGCCATAGGCAAATAGGGGCAATTTAGCGTTGTCGCCCGGTTGCTTCCAGGTATCTTCAATCTTATAGTATGCCGGAACATTACCTACATAGTTGTAAGTACCGCCATTAGACTGTAACCAAGTTGCAGCATCGTATGCATGACCGCCCAAAGAGTAAGTCAGAGTAAAGTTTAAATCTATGAATTTCCAACTTACAAAGTTAGTCAGACCACCGGTCAGTTTCGGGTCGGGCGAACCGATAATCACCTTATTGGCCTCATTCGAATGTATGGTGGTTTCACGACTTCCATCTTCTCCGTTAATGTAGAACATTTCCGATCCGGTTTCCGGATCAACACCTGCGTATTCGTAAGCATAGAATGATTGATAAGCCTCTCCGATACGATGAATGGCTATGCCGTCAATCATTTCGTTCTGTTCGCCGTCCAGTTTTAACAAGGTGTTTTTGTTGTGTCCGAAGTTCAAGGATGTGCTCCAATACCAGTCTTTATTTTGGATATTGGTGGATTTAATTTCAAATTCAACACCGCGGTTTCTCATAGAACCGACATTCATCAGCATAGTGGCTCCACCGCTACTGTTGATTACACCCGGCACGGCTGAAATATTCTTGCTCATCAATAAATCCTTAGTGTCTCGGTTATACCATTCTGCAGTAATCGACAATCTGTTCCACAGCGTAACGTCCAAACCTACGTTGGTTGCGTAATTCTTTTCCCATTTCATATTGGGATTGTCAAAACGAGCTTCAGCCGAACCGCCATTTCCTGCATAGTTATAACCAAATTCATATACGCCCAAATAGCCGTACAAATCTGTGGGTTGTGTACCGTTTACACCGTAAGATACACGTAATTTGGCATCGGTCAGCACATGCTTGATATCCTGCATGAAAGCTTCTTCACTCAGTCTCCAAGAACCGGATATAGACCAGAAATCTCCCCAACGGCTTTCTCTTGACAAGCGGGAACTTCCATCCCGGCGATAACTTGCACTAAAATAATACTTGTTATTGTAGTCATAATTGATACGTCCCAGGAAAGAAGTCATTCTGTATCGTTCTACATGGCTTGAAGCACGGCTATCGCCTGCATTTTCTATTTCCGGCAGGTAAGAAGGGTATTGGTTTCCGTTGGCATATAAATAATCATATTTATAATCTTCGGTTTCAAAGCCTACCAAAGCATCCAGATTGTGTAATCCGAAGGATTTGTTGTAAGATAATTATGTTTGTGTATTTAACTGCCCTCTGTTGCCCATAACGCGCTGATAAACACCGTTTGATGAACGACCGTCGTTGCTGCGGGGATCCCACCATATACGTTCATTGTTTTGGTTGAAGTCATAGCTGATGGCTTCTTTCAATTTCAGATTATCCCAAATAGTCCAGGTTGCGGCCATTGAACCGAGGAAGCGGTTTATGGTAGCCCTGTTGTAATTATATGTTTCAGTTTGTATAGGGTTGGCACCATTCAGTGCAGGGAAGTTACTGCTGAATGAACCGTCTTCATTATATGGATATGTAGAGGGAGAGGCAGTCATTGCATAGCACATGATAGGGCTTGCAAAGCTGGTCCCTTCATTATTTACGTTTTGGGTTGAATTAGTATACATGGCGTTGGCTTCCAATAACACTTTGTCGGTTTGGTGTGTAACATTGGCGCGACCGGTGAAACGCTCATAGCCTGATACATTTGTAATACCTTCTTGCTTTGTATAAGCAAAAGAAGTATAAAACCTCGTTTTTTCATTACCGCCTTGTGCATTTACTTCATAATTCTGGTGGCTACCGTTACGGAATAAGACATCTTTCCAGTCTGTATATCCTGACCAGGGTTCTGCTGCATATTCATCGATGTTTTTATTGGCCAAAGCTGCTGCTTGTTCTGCATCATAGCCAAGGGTATATTTGGCATAATTCTCAAATCCCAAGTGCAGGATTTCACGTCTTTGCTTACCATCGAGAATCGGTCGATAATCGATTGCCATATTAGACATACCCCAGTCTGCTCTTACCCCTATCTTGGTTTTGCCAGCAGAGCCTTTTTTGGTTGTTATGACAATAACACCATTAGCGGCACGCGAACCATACAATGAGGCAGCCGCAGCATCTTTGATCACCGTCATGGACTCTATGTCATTGCTATTCAGTGTAGCCATTAGACTGTTACCGGAATCTGCGTAAGTGAATTCGCTGACGTTTCCGTTCAGCATGGGCACTCCGTCAATGACATATAATGGTTCATTGCTGGCATTGATAGACCCCATACCGCGAATACGCACGGAGGCAACGGAGCCGGGCTGACCGGAAGTAGAAGTGATTTGAACACCGGCAACAGAACCAGCCAAACGATCTTGCACGCTGATAGAAGGTAAATCCTGTAACTTTTCGGTAGTCACATTTGATGCAGAACCTGTAAATGAGGACTTTTTGAAGGTACCATATCCGGTTACTACAACTTCATCAAGCACCTCAGTATCAGGTTTCAATACCACTTTTAAGTTCGGTTTGATAGCCACTTCCTGAGTCTGCATACCGATGTATGAAATCTGCAAAGTTTT
>ENA-UEQB01003354-UEQB01003354.1-human-gut-metagenome-genome-assembly--contig:-NODE-3354-length-10188-cov-2.950945_pt1 | contig 10188 bp, 15 predicted proteins | sample MGYA00242901_ERZ507918 | MGnify/ENA primary metagenome ERZ507918 (study PRJEB26167, sample SAMN06115405) | human gut metagenome | host: Homo sapiens | place: China:Sichuan | collected 2016-04-06...
TTCTCATAGTAGTCGGTCAGGCTTTCCACATCGGGACGGTGCGGCATGGAGAGGACAAACGCCCCCAGCATGGCGCAGCCAATGATGTTCATGCTGAACCGATCACCTTTTTCAAATTTGGGCAGCTTTGCGATGATCTCCCGGTACTTCGGCTTGGCCTTTTCCGTGATCTTCCGCGCGGTGTCCGGGTCATAGCCCAGTACCGCCGTCAGTTGCTTTTCAAATGACTTTGCAAACACTGCCCACATGGCCATGGGCATTCCCGTCCAACGCATCTCACTTTGCTCCTTTCCATTCCGCAAGAGTCCGGCACATGCGTTTCTCGATGTCTATCCGGGTCTGGCGGCATTCCTTCGGATATTTTTTTGCTGCCTGAAACGCGAACTTCACAAATAGACCGGAGCCAACCGGCAGCATGATTTTCAGCATCCCCTCCGGAAAGACAAAGTGGGTGCCGTGGGCATAAACCGCCGTCTCAACCTCGCATTCAGGGGGCTTTTCCGCAAGGCGCTTTTCCATGCGGTGGATGTATCTGGCGGCATCCCACAGCACGTCGTCCTCCGCGCCGATCAGCAGCAGCTTTCCCCGGATGTTTTCAACAGGAATATATTCTTCCGGCTCGATCGGATGTACCGCCTCGGAATCGTCAAACAGCTTGCGGGAGTTGACCATATCGCCGGTGCGCTTGCTCTCGGCGGCGACGCAGTGCCAATAGTCGGGATGCTGATAGCAAAACGGCATATAGGGCAGCGGCTTGCCCCGGTAGGAGAACAGCGACTCGCCCTCGACCGGCCATTCCTTGCAGCCGTCCCTTTTGCCCTGCATGAAACCCTGCCACACAAAATCGCTGGGTGTCATGGCAATGGTCAGGGTAATATCCGGGAACATGGCAGCCGCTGTCAGCGCGAGCGTTCCCGTAGTCGATGCACCGGCAATGCCAATTTTATGGTTGCCGTTGGCTTTCAGCCACGAAATGGCCGTCTCCACACGCTCCAGCGGATAATTATGATGGCCGTAATCCTTTTTCGCGGGCGACATGGTGAGCACATTTACGCCCCGCCCGCAGAGCCATTTCACGGCTGAACGCGCAAGCCGATCCTCCGGATCGTCTCCGATCATAGCGATCACCGCGCAGTCCGATCCGCCGGTGCACGGCCAATACGCGCCGTAGAAGTCGGCGGTCTCCACATCAAAGTGCAGGTGCTTCATTGTTTCCCTCCAAATCCGATCTTTATGATCTGCATGTTCATCATCCCGTCGCCGACCCGGGCAAGAAAGCGGAAAAAGCCGCTGACTGACGGGTCTTTCAGATCGTTGTAGCCCAGCATATAGCCCCGGCTGGAGACCCGCAAACTGCTGTCCCACGCACCGATCTCGCGCTTGGCGTCCGAAACAGCAAAGTATGCGCCCACATCCTTGATCTCGGCATCCTTCAGCCATGCTTTCAGCATCAGTTTCACCGCCTTTTCGTTGGCGGCGTCAAACACAAGTACGCCGCCTTGAAAGGCGTCTGCCATGGCCCGTACCAGTATCCTCACCTGTTCTTTCAGGAAATAGTAGAACACGCCGGACGCAAAGAACACCGCGCCGCCGGAGGCGTCGATTTTGTCAAGCCACGCTGTGTCGTTCAGGTCGCAGGGGATGTTCGTTTCCCGCTCTCCGGCGGGAAGCAGCTGATTCCGCACCGCGATGACATCCGGAAAGTCCAGATTGTAGATTTTGCAGTGCCCGTTGTCGCAGGCGCGGCCGGTGCAGTCCAGCCCACAGCCGAGGTTTACCACTGCTGCCGTGGGGTGCGTTTTCAGATAATCCCGCACCTCGTAGGCAAGGTCGTTCTGCCGCATGGCGACCTCAAGGAAGCCGAAGCGCTGCATCAAATTGCGGGATTTTTTCTCCAAGGCGGAAAAATCATAGTCGACCGCATTTACCAGCCGCCGCGCCGCCTCATCCCGGTACAAATTGGGGTACAGCTCGGAGCACATTTTCCGTGCGTACAGCGGAATAATCAGCGTCTCCTGCACCGTGTTCTTTTCAATTTTATAGCGCACAGTCATCCTCCTTTATCGCCCCACAGCCTGAAGATACCCGGCCCTCGCCGCTTCCTCCGTATCGTCTGATTCGTCGTAGGCGTCGTAAGGCGCGGTGGGGTCGGGAACCCGCTTTCGGAACGGTGAGCAAAGCTTGCCCTTATGGGCAAAGGCGAACTCGAAGTTGTCCGTCCAGCCGGTGTGGCCGGTGAGGAACAGCGGGTGTAATCCACGGCTTTGCAGCTTCTGCTCCAGCGCCGCCAGCGACTTTACCGCCAGTTTGTTGCTTTCTGCCAGAGAGGAAATGAAGCTGTAGCCGCCGTCCGCGCCGAACCAGAGAGTGTCGCCGGTGAAGAGATATTTGTCGTCAATGAGATAGACCATATGCCCCCATGTATGGCCGGGGACGAGAAAGCACTCAATTTTGATGCCGTCAATCTCGAAAGTCTCGCCGTCATGCAGCAGCACCTTTTCGTTGTTAATTGTGACCTGCGGCAATTTATAGAGATGATATATGACTTTTCGCCGCACCTCGCCGGTGAGATACCGGTTTTCAATCTCGCCGATATAGAGCTTTGCGCTCCGGAACAAACCGGGGCTGTCTGCCTCCACCGCGCCCACGTGGTCGGTGTCCTGATGAGTGATGAGGATGTGCCGGATGGACTGCGGGTCGATGCCCAGCCAGCCTATTTTTTCTACCAGCCGGTCGTAGTTGTACCCGGCATCGATCATGATGGTGGTGTCGCCCTTGCGGTAGAAGAAGATGTTGGCCACCCACTCCCGCACGCAGGCCACGCGCTCATCCACCCAGCCGGTGTTCAGCGGCTTGAATATCTCCTTGCCGCGGTACATCTTGCTCATTTCTCTTTTCTGAAATTCGGTCGCTTTCTTTGACATCGGTATTTCCTCCTTACAGCAGCAGCCCGAGTCCCGCAAGGAGCAGGGAAATCACGGCCATTCCCACGGTTCCGAACAGCCATTTCTTTTGCTTATCGGCTTTTGAGATATACGGCATCAGATCCTCTGTCCCCGGGATCACCCATGCCTCTGTGTGTCCGACCCAGTAGCCGTCAATGCCAAACCGGTCGATGAGATTCATCACGGACAGGATCACAAAGCACTGCCAGAAACCGTCCCAAAATGTATGTGCGCCGTTGATGGCATACACGCAAAGAAGCACATAAAAAAGGTAGATTGGAATGCAGATCGCCTTGAAGCGCAGCGCGTTCCGTTTGATCTTCTCCCTTGTGGTCAGCCCCAGTGCGATGCATCGCTCCTGCACCTTTTCGCCATACAGATGCACCATGCCGACAGCGCCCTTTCGGATACCGATAGCGCAGACCGCCACCAGCAGTGCGCCCAGCCACAGTCCTTCCAGAATCGTTTGCAGCAGCATTACTTATTCCTCCCGCTTCTGTCCTGTCACGCAGAGCCAGCCCATTTTGTTTTTATGGATTTGAACATTGCAGAATCCAGCGTTTTCCAGAAATGTTTTCAGCTCATCGCCGCTGTATATGGTCATACCGCCGATGATCTCCGTCCACTTCTCGTCCTTGTCCGAGTCGCCATTGCTCTCGTTGCAGATGAGAAAGGTCCCGCCGGGTTTCAGCACCCGATAGACCTCCCGGAAACACCGCGGCAGATCAGGCCAGAAATAGACGGTTTCAAAGGCCGTGACCGCATCGAACCAGTTGCCTGCGAAGATCATATCCGCCACGCTGCCTTGCAGGACGGCACAGCGCCCCTCCGCGATGGCGGTCTCGTTGACCTTTTTCGTCTTCTCCACGCTGACGGGCGAATAGTCGATGCCCTTCACGATACCCTGCGGGCATTTTTTCAGCAGCCTTTTCATGTTCGCACCACCACCGCAGCCGCAGTCCAGCACCTTGGCATCCGGCGCAGCATTCAGAAATTGAAGCCCCCAGCGCGCCACAGGGCTGTGACCCAAATTCATCATGGCGACCATGAGCTTCCCGCCGAGGCCCACAGGTTTGCGGGTGTTTTCAAAGAATGACATCTTCTACAACTCCTTTTCCAGAACGATGATCTTATTAGAAATATTCCGCACGGTGGGCAGCCTGTCCAGCAGCTTGTAAATTGGCGTAAATACCGCCATACCCTCCGTCAGACTGTGTTCTTCCATAAATTGAAAATCCGGCAGCAGCGCCGCAAGAGCCGAACCGTTCTTCACGCCCCAGGTGAATTTTGCATGGCTGCCCTCGATGGATTTTTCCTTGAAGTGCCTCACGATCATCGGATTCATCGTTTCCGCAAATACCGTGGCTTTCTTAAAACGGCTGGAAATCACTGCGAAAATTTGCTGCACATCTTTTGCGTTCAGGTACATGGTCAGTCCCTCAATGACAATCAGCACCGGCACATTCTGCTCGCTGATTTTGCTGCCCCAATCTTCCATGGCGGACATGGCAATCTGCGAAATCGTGCCGCTTTCCGGCAGAAGCTTTTCCCGCACCGCCATCGTCTCCGGCAGATCGAGGTTATACCAATGTGCGTAACCCGACATCCGATAGCACCGGGTGTCCAGCCCGCAGGCGATGTTGACCACCAGCGCGCCGGGGTGCGCCCCAAGCCACGCTTTTGTCAGCCGGTCCAGCACGATGGTGCGGGCAATGACGCCGCTGTGCATGGCTGTGTCCTTGTCGGCAAGGGAAAAATCGTAGTCCAGTTTCTCGATGATTTCTTCCGCTTTTGCATCGTGAATCGCGCCGCGCCCCCGGCTCTCCTTCGCCCTGGCATAAACGGTCTGCAGCATGGTCTCCGGCACGCCGGAGAGTCTGATTTTTTCTTTCATGTCATGCTTCCTCCGTTTGCAAAGTCAGAAATTTTTCCGCATACCGGCAGAATTTCTCCGGATGCACCATCACCAGCTCCGCGTGTGCCATTTTCGGAATGCCGTGAATGCGTGCCTGCGGGAAATAGCGCTTGATGAATTGAATGTCGCGCCTGCGGTCCCTCTTTTCGTCATCGCCGTACCAGTAGGTGAGCTTCGTGCCGGTTTTTGCGGGGCACTTCGGAAGCGCGTAGTTGTTGGCGGACCAGAATATATTGCGGATCGTCCGATCGGAAAAGGTTTTGAGATAGGCTTCCATGGCGTCGTACTCCTTTTTGGGGTCGTGCCCTGTGGTGGTAAACCGTTCCGGCGGAAAAGCCGCTTCCAGAACCTTTCGGCTGTTTGCCGCCATTTTGAAGGACAGCACATCCCGAGCCAGCAGCAGCTTTCGCACTAAGAAGGGCAGCTGATAAGGGGTGATCCCGCCGTCGATGATGGCCCGGTCGATGGGCATTTCCCCCAATGCCAGCATACGGGTCAGGCAGGCACCGCCCATGGAGCAGCCATAGGCCCCGTCCAGACGGGAGATGCCGTGGTTTTCTAAGTAGGAGATCACCTCATCCACGGTCTGCTCCACAGAGGTGAAGTCCCCGGGATACTCCGGCTGATGGCCGTCATACACCACCTGAAAAATGTGCCAGCTCTGAGATAGCTGTGCGACCGTGTCGTCAAAAGCCCACACCGGCTCTGCCGTGCAGGGGAAAAACAGCAGCGTCCGCCCATGTTCCTGCCCGTGTTCCAATATCTGCATGATTCATCCCTCCAATTTTACGCACTCTGTATAAGCCAGCGGAAATGAGGCTCTCAGCACGGTGCTTTTCTGCACCGTCCAGCCGTTTTGCCGCAGAAATGCCAGATATTCCTCGCTCGTCCACCTGCTGTACAGCGGAAAGCCCGCCAGCTTCATGAAAAATGCCCTGACCTTGCCGGAAAAGGAATTTTCCGCATGGGTGAATGTCGGCGCAATGAGCACGCCGTCATCCTTCAGCACCCGGCGAATTTCAACAAGGGCTTTCTCCGGCTGCGGTACGATGTGCAGCGCGTTGGACACGATCGCCACATCGAAGGACTTATCCGCATAGGGCAGGTGGAACATATCCTGCACGGAAAAGTGCAGCTTTGCTGATTGATTATCCCGCTTTGCTTCAATAATCATCTCCGGGGAGGCGTCCGTCGCCTCGATGTGCGCCGCCGCATTCACGATGTTTTTTGCAATCAGCCCCGTGCCGGTCGCCAACTCCAGCACCGTTTTGTGCCGTACCACAGGGCAAAGCAACTCGTACAGCCGCTCGTAAGCCGCCGCATCCTTGCGCATAAATCGGTCGTACCGACCGGCATTTTTATCCCAGAAGTCCTTGTGTTTCTGCATCGCTATCATTCCTTTCGATGTTAGATTCACCTAACCGATACGCATAGTCATGCAGTTAGATCGTGCTAACTGCTGTATCTCGAAAAAGCCGCATCTCTGCGGCCTTCCGCTCATTTAAATAACTCCCTGCAAGCGCCGTACACCAGCGTTTCCAGCACCTGTGGGTACAGTTCTCCAATCTGCTCCTTGTGGGAAACAGTCAGGATCAGTCCCCGCACCGTGGCGGCAGCCAAAGAGATGCCGTGATTCGGCACAAGGCCATATTTCTCCAAAAGCACGCGGATGTGCGTCTCGTCATCGTGATAATGGACATTTTTGACATCATCCGGCAACCTCTGCAAAAGCAGCTTTGCATCGTTTTCAATGAAAACCATATCGCCGGTATCAGACAGTCGCCGGCAGACGGCAAGAACCGCCTTTGCCGCGCGCTCCGACGGCGGTAAGCTGTCAGCTTCGCTCAGTGCATGGTCTGCCACTCCATAAAGCTCGGAGTGAATATCCTCCAAAACCGCGAAGAAAAGCATTTCCTTGGATTCGTAGAATTTATAGAACGAGCCCTTCGCAATGCCGACCGCCTTCGTCAGTTGATCCACGGAGGTTTTCTTCATCCCCAGCGTGACCGCACAGCGCCGCGTTTCCTTCAGCAGCGCCTTGTGAAGCTGTTCTGTTTCATAGTTGGTAAAAGCCAAGCTCGTTCATCCTCCAAATGACCGTTTCGGTTCTTCTGGTCATGTTATATCATGACTCTTTCCATTTTGCAAGAGATTTAAGGTATAAAACTTCATGCATGAATACCGCACCACAAAAATGCGCAAATGCCGGTGCATGAAGTTTTTGTGCATCATTTCCGGCTGCCCCGCAGGGGCGAGGAAATGGCAGATTTGTCACAGCATCCGTGCTGTAGGCAAGAAGGCACCCTCTTTTCCATAGAATGCTCGAAAAGTGGGTTTCATTCAGTTTACACTTGCGGATAAAAACGGTATAATTACATACAAGTCGAAACCGTTATAGACAAAGGAATCTGTTGAAGCGCATCGGAGGGCGAAACCATGCCAAAACCGAGATGGAATCTGAATACCATTTACATATCCGAGCGGCTGCAGGAGAGCCTGCGGCCCATCTCCTGCTGCGCCATGACCACGGTGGTAGCGCCCATGGGCAGGTGAAGGACAACGGACAGATCAACATGGCGCTGTGCTGCGATTTTCGGTGCGGCACATCTCACTGTGTCACTTCAATCCTTTCGCTGACGCTTGTTGTGCGCTGTGATTCAAAAAATTCAACCAGGTCTTGACAAGTAACCACTCGGTAACTATAATAGAAGTTACCGAGTGGTTACCTGCCAAGGAGGAATATTATGGCTGGAGATACGAAAGAACGAATTTTGGAAACAGCGCTGGAATTGTTTGCGCAGAACGGCTACCTTGGGACATCTATGAATGATATTGCGGGGCGGTTGGGGTTCACGAAAGCCGCCCTGTATAAGCACTATACCAGCAAACAGGAGATTTTGGACAGGATTGTAGAACACATGAATGAGATGGACTATGAACGTGCGGAAAGCTATGAAATGCCGGAGACAGAGCCAGACGGCTTCGCGGAGGCGTATCTGAACACGCCGATTCAAAAGATCCGCGCATACAGCATGGCGCAGTTCGACCATTGGACGAAGGAACCGTTTTCCTCTAATTTCCGTAAGATGCTGACACTGGAGCAATACCGTGATCCCAAGCTGGCGCAGCTCCATCACGACTACTTGGCGGGTGGGCCTCTGGAGTACATGGCGGCAATTTTTCGTAAGCTGACAGATACTGACGAAGCCGCCATGCAGCTGGCGCTGGAATTCTATGGGCCAATGTACCTCCTCTACAGCGTCTACGACGGTGCGCAGGATAAAGATTCCGTTGCTCCTTTGCTGGATGCGCATATTGAGCGGTTCATTGCCAAGGTCGAATCCTGTTACAGAAAGGACAGGGAGACGATATGAAGGAACATGAAGAGAAAAAACAGTGGGTTTTATGCCCTTGGTGCGGCTCGAAAACGCGGCTGCAAATATTTCGGGAAACTGAGTTGAAAGACTTTCCTTTGTTCTGCCCAAAGTGCAGACACGAAAGCATCATCAACGCAAAGAATTTCACGATTGAGACGAAAGAAGCCAGACGCTAAGACGCAGTGCTGATCGCAAAGCCGATCATGCGCTGCGTCTCACTTTTTTGAGAGGAATGTTTCTATGAACGCAATTATTTACACCACCAATACCGGCAGCACAGAGCATTATGCTAAGTTGCTGGCGCAGAAAACCGGACTTCCTGTGTATTCCCTTGCAGAAGCGAAGAAACGGGTCTTTGCCGGAGCGGAGGTTATCTACCTTGGCTGGATCATGGCAGGCTCTGTCAAGGGCTATGCCGAGGCCGCAAAGCGTTACCGGGTACGCGCCGTCTGCGGTGTCGGCATGGGGCAAACCGGAACGCAAACGGACAACACGCGGAAAAAGTCGGCGATCTCTGCTGACATTCCGCTGTTCACCCTGCAAGGGAACTTTGATGTCAAAAAGCTGCACGGCGTCTACCGCCTTATGATGGAGATCATGGTCAAAACGGCAGGCAAAGGCCTTGCCGAAAAGAAAGACCGCACACCGGAGGAGGACGATATGCTGGATATGATGCGGTGCGGCGGCGAGCGGGTTAAGGAGGAAAATCTCGGCGCTGTTCTCGATTGGTACAGTGCACAGCGATAAGAATGGGATGAAATGATGATAAGGTGGCCGAAATGCGGAAAAGAAAGGAGAAGCGGCTATCTGTTCAGCAGTAAGGATGGCGCGTTCAGCTTTGCAAATGAAGTGCCGAGTGCCTTGGAAAACACCAAAAACACGGAGGGATTTGTAAAACTCACCGGGTTGAAGGTCGGCGGTCGCACCAGCGTGGAGGCCTGCTGCTGTGATGCGTGCAGAACGATCATGATCCAGTATTGAGAGGTGCAGTGAGAATGAAACTCTATTTTGGAAATGCCGTTGCTACGACGACAACTTTGATGATCCTTGCCCTGCTGGGCTTTATCGGCTGGTCGGTTTGGGGCCGCGCAGTTATTCAGTATTGGATGCAGAAGTGTGCTTCTGCTTGTTTTTGGACTTGTGGTCTGCTGCTTTGCGGCGGCGCGGGACGGGTTATATAAAACGATTCAGAATGCCATTGACGGAAGCTGCACACCGGGACTGTTTCCACTGGTCAGCATTCCCACCATCGTCGGCTGTGTCGGTGCGCTGCTGATTATCATTGCCGCCATTGCCACGCCGATTGCCAAAACGCAGCACGCGCGCGAGATATGGTTCTATATGATGTCGGGCGGCGCTGTACTGAAAATCGTGACGATGGAGATCGCACGAATCATTCTCTGGAGGGAAAAGGCAGCACATTTTGACGGCGAGATTCCGCTGTTTTGAGAAATGGTTCATGAGGATAAAATGAAAGATTTAATAGTATATGTTCATGGAAAGGACGGCTCGGCGCAGGAAGCCGAGCACTATAAATCGCTATTTCCGAAGGACGAAGTAATTGGGTTTGATTACCGTTCGCAAACGCCATGGCAAGCCAAGAAAGAGTTTCTTGCGTTTTTTACCGAGCAGAGAGGCCGGTGTGAGCACCTCACCTTGGTTGCCAACAGCATCGGAGCTTTCTTTGCGCTGTCCTCGCTGGATGAAACACTGGTTGACCGGGCTTATTTCATCTCTCCGATTGTGGATATGGAAAACTTGATTTGCAATATGATGCAATGGTCGGGGGTGACCGAACAGGAACTTGCCTTAACATCCATTGAAACGGTATCTGCATTTGCCAAACTGCACCATGCTGATCTGACCGTCATACCCGGTGGCGAGCATTGGTTCCATACCGACGAACAGATGCAGTTTCTGGACAAATGGATCAGAGAGCGCAGCTTGAACG
>ENA-UEQB01003367-UEQB01003367.1-human-gut-metagenome-genome-assembly--contig:-NODE-3367-length-10163-cov-5.129982_pt1 | contig 10163 bp, 5 predicted proteins | sample MGYA00242901_ERZ507918 | MGnify/ENA primary metagenome ERZ507918 (study PRJEB26167, sample SAMN06115405) | human gut metagenome | host: Homo sapiens | place: China:Sichuan | collected 2016-04-06...
GAATCAGCGTCAGTATCATACCAGTCACAACGCCAGAACGCCCAGCACAGCCAGATGACAGGCGTAGAATACCGGGAAAAAATCCCCGGGCCAGAAACGGGGTAATGATTTTCCTGCACAGGACACCAGACCAACGGTCAGCACCGTCATCACAAGACCAGCCACCGCCGCTGCATCACTGGTGGCAAGGTTAAGCGCCGGAATAACAGCCAGCAGGCAGGCGACCAGCGCCAGACGTTCCGCTCTGTCTTCCGCCCGGTACAGCCGGTGGCTGACTGCCAGCATCAGCAGCCCGGCAATGCCGTAACTGGAGCCGGACAAAGGCCCCCACAGGGCCATCAGAAGAATGGCCGCTGCTGTACGCCACCCACTGCGCGTTTCACACCACGTCAGCACCTGTGCCGCCACTGCAAAGGCAAACAGGATATTCCCCTCATACCAGGGAAAGCCGGCCAGATAATATGCGAACTGGGCAATAATTCCCCATCCCCACAGCCGGTTAATGGCCGGTTGCCGGATATGCGCATGACGGGACAGATTCAGCCCCCACACCAGGGCAAACAGCGGAAAGGCCCCACGCCCGACCAGAAACATCCACGACTGGTCCAGATGCAGAATGCGGTTTGCATGGTCCAGAACCATCAGCACCAGTGCCACCGTTTTGATGATATCCCGCTGTCCGGGTGACCAGACCAGAAATGACTGAAACCAGGTATCGGTCCGTGCAGCCAGTGAATCGTTACGTGTCGTGTTCGTGTTATCCGTTGTCATCAGCGTTTATCTTCCTGTATCAGTCTCCGCCCAGGGTTTTCTCTTTCTGCAGGTCACGGACCATATCCCGCTCCATCTGCTGAAGTCGCTCCTGCAGCAGATTTTCCCGGGCAACCTCCCGGACCGCTTCCCGCTCCCGTTGTGATTCACGCAGCACACTCTCCGGCAGTGCGGTTTCCCGTTCAGATATGGCAGACCGGTCACGCTCCTGTCCGGCAATATCCCTGACAGCCAGCTCTGTTTTGCCGTCCGGCAGGTCAGGTTTGTTCTCTGCCATTTTCCTGACAATTTCATCTGCGCGGCGTTCCGTTTCACGGCGGATGGCCTCTTCAGCCTGCCGCTGTGCCAGTACCTCTGCCGTGACCGGTTCGCCATTTCCGGCTCCCGGCTGGACACTGTTGTCCGGGATATCCCCCCACACGCGACCACCGGTGATGGCACCGGGATTCCACGGACGACCTTCACCGGCGATTCTCACCACCACACCGCTGTCAGGATTATCACGGGCAATCCGGACACCATCCTGCATATTATCAGCCAGCAGGCTCTCTCCGTTACGGCTGCCCTGCAGGGCCACGAACTGCGCATCCCCGCTGCCTTTCACCCGGCCTTCACCACTGAAGCCCCGCAGCCCGTTTCCGTCATCCGTGGTCAGCGGGTTCAGCCAGATACCAGCTGACTTGCCGTTACGGTCAAAAGCCGGCAGTGCCACATACGGCTGCGGATATTTGCGCCCGGGTGCAATAAACCGTGCAGGACTGTCTCCCCCGGCCAGCCCTGCCTGACGGAGAACGGCACGGCCGGCCACCACGTCCCGCAGCTCCCGCGCCGTACTGAACAGCCGCTCTGCATTCATGACCTCCCGGTCCGATTTCGGCTCTAGCACATCGTGGGCAGTTCCTTTCTGTACGGCATTGTTGATGGCATCCGTCCAGCCCTGACGGTTATCGGTGTACACCTGCACATGCTGCTTCATACGCGACAGGGCCACGTAGGCTGACTCAAAGCCGGCCATCAGTTTCCGGTTACCTTCCGTGCCTTCAAGCGCGATGGCAAAGGTTTCACTCGCCCCCTGCGCACCGTGGGCGGTGATGGCATAAGCCAGGTCAATATGTTGCTCTGCCCGCTCCTGGCCGGGGCGAATCACCCGGGTCTGCTGTCCGTCCGATAGCGTGACACCGTCACCGGAAACCGCTGTCACCGTCCAGACGCTGTTGGCCACATAACCGCGCTCCCGGTCACTCTTCGTGAAGCGCATCCGGTCACCGGTTCCCACCCGGATGGTGTCCGGGGTGTACAGTGTGACGCCTTCAGCCACCGCCTCCCGGGGCGAAATCAGCCGCGTGTTACCTTCCGCATCCTCCAGGGTTATCAGCCCGTCATCCTTGCTGATACCGGCAATCCGGTGATACACACTATCCACCAGGGCAAGGGCATCCGGGTTATTCTCCCAGGTGGAGAGACGACGCAGTTCTCCGTCACGTATATTCGCTGTGTTCAGGACAGGCACCATGACCTGCTCTTTGCCCAGCTCACCGGCCTTTTCCCGTGCATCATGAATCATGCTGTTCAGTACGCGCCGGTCCTCATTCAGGTGTGTGACAATCAGCGTCTGCTCCCGTGCTTCCGGTGTCCTGCCGGTATAGTCGCGGACAATGGCTTCATACAGTGTCATGGGGATATCCGGGAAAGCCTCGCCTTTCAGCATCGCCTTCTGCTGCGCTTCTGCCAGTTTCGCTTCCTGGCTGTGACTGAACTCCGTCACGGAGTGCTCCGGTGCCCATGCGCCCTCCTGACGGGGAACCTGAGACGGTTTCACACTCTCAAGCCCGGACAGTGCCCTTTCCACATCCCGGTTAATCAGGCTGTATACCGCCTCCCGCAGTTCCGGCGTCTGACGCACAATCTCCTTCATGATGACCACATCGGCAGCACTGCGCGTCTGCTGGAGACGGAAAGGCTGACCGGGCGCGATGGCCTGCAACTGGTCCGTGTCACCACTGGCCACGGCACGACCGCCACCGGCCGCAATCAGGGCGTATGCCCGTGCCATGTCGGTATTGCCCACCATAGAGCTCTCATCGAGCAGGAACAGCGTGTTGCTGAAATTCGGCGTTTCTCCGCTGCGCTGCAGCAGCTGCGTGTCATGCAGAAAGGACGCCAGCGTCTGTGCATCCACGCCGGCGCTGCGCATCTCACCGACCGCACGGTGCGTGGGCCCCAGCCCCACGACACGGGGACGTTCACTCTCCGGCAGCATGTTCACGGCTGACATCACCGCCCGGAACTGTGTGGTCTTACCCACACCGGCATACCCCTGTACCACCGTGAAACGGTCGGACGTTTCCAGTATCATACGGGTGGCGGCACGCTGTCCCGACGTTAACGTCTCCATGAGTTCGCCGGGTACTCTCTCCATCAGCGGCGTGACCGCCTCCTTACCTTCGAGAATATGGCGAAGAATGCTCTTTTCTGCCTCATACGACGCACGGGAAACCAGCAGGCCTGTGCCATAGCCTTTTGCCACATCCACATACAGTAAGTCACCGCGTTTTATCTGCGCATTGATTTCCCCTCCCAGTTCAGTAAAACCGGTTCCTTCTGCAGCAAACGACTTCGCCTCTGTCAGCAGGTCCACCATGCTGAAGGCCAGGTTTTTACTTTCCAGCACAGGAAGGGCCAGATGAATGGCCTGCTGTGCCGGCGTGTGCAGCCCGGTTTTCTGCAGACTGATAGCGGTTTCCAGCGATGTCTCACCGGCCCGCGCCTTTATCTGCTCAGAAACCACCGTAAAGGAGGGATGGCGGGCAAGTTTTTCCGCAGTACGGGTTTCATCCAGTGAGGAATACAGCCGGACATCACGACCGCTGCGGGCCAGACCGTTCAGGGTGGCGTTGTCCATTGCCATCTGTGTGACGGAGGCAAAAACCTTCGCACTGTCGCTGACGGAATGCCCGGGCGTTTCCACCCAGCCGTTCTCCAGCTTCAGTGCCATGAATGGTGAATCGCTCACAGGCAGGGAGGCCGGTTCAGCCCGCCCCGGCACAACAACCGTCATCGCATCTTCACTGACGGATGCCACCTGCAGGCGGTCACCGCCGGAGACGCGGAGTCCGGGAATTTTCCCTGTCACCCTCAGTCGCTCGCCGTCTGCCACCGGCATTTTTTCCGGCCGGAACAGCGACCAGCTGCTGTCCAGGGAGGAAATACGCACCACCTGCGTTTCATCCTGCGCATCCCGCAGGGTCAGGCTGTTACTCTGCGCCGTCACCCGGTCGATAACATAGCGGTCATGACTGCGTGTCTCCGGGTTCCACTGCTCCATCACCATCCCCGGACGGTACATATCCCGCAGATAACGGCTCCGGCTGTCCAGCCAGACCGGCGACAGGGCGGTCATGGTTACCTCCGGGCGTCCGAGCACGCCCTGTGTTTTCAGCTCACTGCGAATGGCCTGTGTCAGTATGGCCTGTTCCCGTACCCCGCTGACCTGTGCCACGCTCTCTTCTCCGGCTTTCACGCTGGCCGCAAAATCTCCGGCCAGCCGGTCATAGCGGACATTCCGGTCCGGTTCACTGATGATGGTTGCCGGTCGCTGTTCTCCGCCCTGCCAGCGATACGTGTTCACCCCGGCATCCTTCATGGCCATCAGCGCACTGCCTGTACCGGTTCGCTGCCCGCTGTCGGTTATCAGGACCTGTACGTTATGACGTGCGGCACCGTCCAGCAGGGTTAACGTCTCTTTCAGGGAGAGTTTTTCGCCCTGGTCAACGATAACAGTATTGCCCGGCGTGAAGGCCATGCCCTCCTGCAGCTGACGACGTCCGGTTATCAGCTCACCGGACAGCCGTTCATCCTGCTTCAGGTTCATCTGCGAGCGACGGTCAGCGGCGATAATCTGCACCTCCCGCCCCTGCTCCCGGGCCATCATGACCAGCTCCGCCACCCGCTCACGCTGCCCGGCTGCACCGCCCTGCCCGGACACAATAGCCAGCGACGGGCGATCCTGTGCCAGAACACTGACCGCATCGCTGTAACCGGCCGTCCGGGGGACACTTTTCTCCGGATGTACGGTCACCCGGTTCTGTTTCATGATGTCACGACTGAGTGCCCGGACTGACAGCTCATCGAGCACATGAATCCCGGACGTGAACAGCCCCTTCTCACGATCGAGGGGGATAAGCTGCTCACGGCTGATGGCCTCATCGATACCGGCGCGTGCCCGTTCAATCACACCATTTTCCGGCGGCAGTATGCCGACCGTCCTGGCCAGCACGTCCGTATACGTGAACTGCACTTTTCGTTCACTTAATCCGGCAATCGCCTGTGTCACCGCCTGCTGCACATCCGGCCCGTCCTGTGAAGCTGGCCCGGGCGCCTGCGTGCGGGTCTCCGCACGCTGATCCGCCGCGTCACGATATGCCCGGATGTCGAACCCGGTTTCCTTCAGCGTCTGCATCCATTCAGCCATTCTGACTTCAGGATCGACGTGCTGTTTGGATTTTCGCGTATCCAGTGCCGCCACATCCCGGGATTTCAGCGAGGCATCTTCCCCGACGGCCTCCCGGATAGCCTGTGAGCGTCCGGAAAAGGCCTCCACCGGTACGCCCGGCATCTCCCACATACCGTGCTTACCCACCACTTCGGTTTCATAGCCCAGTGACTCAACCTGCTCTTTCAGTTTTTCCCGGTAGAGCCTGCCAAAGGCAATCTGATTAGCGTACACATTCTCAATGAACCCCGTTTTCCCCACTTTGTCACTGCTCAGTGTCTTCCACTCACCGTTATGCTGCGTGACATTAGCCACCACCGCATGCGTGTGTAACTGTGGTTCCTGATCGCGACTGGTGTCGTGGTTAAACAGTGCCATCACCAGATTACCGGTCAGTACCGTTTCTGACTGTCCGTCCGTCATCACCCGTGTGGAGGCCAGCGCCTCCACCTGACGAACAGCAAAGTCCACGGCCTGGTTATGTGCATCAATCAGGCGCTTATCGCCACCTAACATGGCCATCATGGAGACACTTTTGGGGGCGGAGAAGGTCAGGTCGTAGCCGGGACGATGCTTATTACTGCCATCCTGCATGCGGCTTAGATCCGCTCCGTCCGGCAGCCTTCCCTCCAGAAGACGGGTAAAAACATCCTTATCGACGCTGCCCTGCAGTCCCAGCTGTTCAGCCCCCTTGCCGGCCCAGCGTTCTCCCATGCTGCCCAGTACATAGTAATTATCCTTGTCGGTATAATAGTTACCGGCACTTCCGGCCGATCTGACCTGCGCGATACTCATCATCAGAAATCATCTCCCGGCTCAACATCCTCCCCGCGCTCCCGGTGCACATTAATGTTCACCTCTTCACGACGCTGCATATGCTGCTGGATGTCCGGATGATTTTCCTGTTGCCATGCCTCATAAGCGGCCATATCCACCACTTCACCGGATTCACTGATCCCGGGTGGCAGTTGCTGTTCCATCTCTTCTTCCGGTTTCATTTTCAGCTCCTGCTCGATCCCCCCTGCCGGAACACTCACACCTGCATCTGACTTCTTATCATTGATGACAGAAGACACTGGCTGTTGTGGCTGTTGTGGCTGTTGTGGCTGTTGTGGCTGTTGTGGCTGTTGTGGCTGTTGTGGCTGTTGTGGCTGTTCAGCCTGAGTCACATCTTCTCCGGAGGCAACCTCCGGTTCAAAGAGGCTGGCCATCTGACGACCTTCTGCTTCCCTTGCGGCAAGTACGGCACTCAGACGGTTCTCCATTTCCGGGTTGATGTCACGCGGAATAAACTCCGGAGCGACCTTCGGTCGTGTCTGATATTTCAGGGAGAGTTTTACTGCCGGATACGGTCCGGGCAGAGTGACATAGCAGGTCAGATCCGGCAGAGACTGAATGTCGGAATAACTGACCAGCGTCTGACGCTCCATATCCTTACCGGTCGATACCCCGTCACGTACCGGGTCAGCACCGTAGGAATACTGCTCGCTGGCTTTCAGGTGCTCTTTCTCACCAATTTCACCGGCAGCGAACTCTGCAATCTTATGGCTGGGAGAACGGAAAAAGGCACGGGTGTTCATGACGTCAAACAGCGTGGCAGCCGCTTTCTCACCGTAGATATCTTCCAGCTGGGCATAGGACTGGATACCAAACACATAACAGCCACCGAACTTACGGGCTTCCGGCAGGATCTCCACCAGATCCGGCAGTTTGTGTAACGTGGGTAACTCATCACAGAAAAACCACACACGACGGTTACGGTTTTCTCCCATTGCCAGCAGACCACGAATGGCAATGGACAGCCACATGGAGATCACCGGCTTCAGGGAGGCATGGGTGTCGGCGTTCGACGAAATAAACAGCCAGCCGTTTTTCTGATCTTCCCGGACACCACGCATCCAGTCACGGATGGTAAAAGACTCACCGTTATGCTCAATCCCCTGCAGGTAACGGATGGCTTTCACGTAGTTGGTCAGCACAGCACGGATGGAAATCGCCGTTTTCTCAATTTTCTCTTCCACCAGGTTGGCCGCCGGTGAATTACGCAGGAAGGTACGCAGTTTTTCGATTTTGATGGAAAGCAGTGTGTCCACCAGTTTGCTGTAGCTGCGGTTGGGGTCATTACGCATCAGGTACGCCGCTTCCGCAAAAATGGTACGTCCTGAACCCTGCCAGAACGGGTCCTCTTTTGTCCCCATCGGGATCAGAGTATTTGCGGTATTATCAAAATCCGGCTGTGTCAGGCACTCCTTCCACAAATCCCATGCGGCACAGCGGGCATCCAGCGGATTCAGGATTTTATCGATGGAGGGATCATAGTAACTTTTAACAAATTCCCCTGAACGGTCATAAATCACCACCATATCACCGCGCTGACGGGCGTAGTTGGCCAGACGACGGATAACCTCCGACTTACCGGCCCCGACCGTGCCGTGCAGACAGAAGTTCTGGATTTCGGAATCCCGGATAATCGGCAGGTCGCCAATCCGGATATCGGAGTCCTTGCCGTCTTTTTTCAGCATCCGGGCCACTTCTTTCGGGTTATCCGTCAGCTGACGCCCGCCGGTCACCTCATTTTCACTCTGCTGTTTCCCCTGATGCCCCAGAATCCAGGAGACAACAAAGAAGGTGATCAGGCAAATAACCAGGGCCACGACAGACGCCAGAACGAATGCAGACCATAGCTGCTCTCCGCACCAGATCATATATTTATCATGCAGTACCTGGGCAGCGTTCATCCGGAAGGTTTTGCCGTAATACTGGATCTCATAGACCGGCTGGGACCTGATTAAATCCCGCATGCCTTCCAGTGACGTACACCACCAGTAAATACAGCCGTTGATAAACGTCTGCCAGCTTATTTTTACCCATAAGACCAGACCAATGAGGATCCAGAAAAAAATAAACAGGCAGTAAAGCATGATATTGGCGATCTGGCTGAACATGCGGATACGCATGGACGCAATCTGACCGCCCTGGGTCATATCCTTTGCGTTAAAACTCATGATGAAACTCCGGGAAAATCTGGAACAGGGCAGAAAAGGATGATGTGGGGTTAATTCACAGAAACAGACCAGGTGTACCCTGTATGCCGGTGGTGATGCCCGCCTGCAGTCCTGCCGGAAGAGACCTTCTCTGTAACAATGTCAGTCAGGCGCAATACTTCAGACCAGTCACTCCCATGCGGAAACTGGATCTGAATAAAAAGGCGTACCCGTTCACGGTGATCCAGAACTGTGTCCGGTTCATAAAAACGGCCACTGTCAGGAGAAACACAGGACGTTTTATTGATGAGATCATACTTATCGGCAGGAGACTGCGATGAAATCGCCCAGGTGATATTCTCCGCCTGGTGGCCATCAATACGACTGCTCCCCGGCGTCCATGCAATTTCCTGCGCACTCGCCACGATGATCTCCCTGGAAACTTCAGCCAGCTTTCTGGGTGTACAGAATACCGGTGCCAGCACACACAGGGACAACAAATTACAGCTGACCGCCTCCGGTTTAAGCAAATTGCTCCCGGATTTTTCAGGAAAAGATATTTTTGTCAGTATTTCAGTTAATTCCTTATGCCTGAGAGAATTAATAAAGTACATGATAAGCATCATGAGAAACAATATAACAATAAGCCCTCCGATAACCACTAAAAGGTCAGTATCAATATTATTGCTGTACAGATAGTCTTTAGTGGTCACTGTATTATCCTGTATCACCGGGGGGTATTCAGTTACAGGCTTCTCAGTAAATTGATTATTCTCACCAACATATTCAGCGATATTGTCTGATGTCATAATGACTTTCTCCGGAAGATCCCGGCTTCGCCGGCAACACTTCACGGTCGCACAAAGAATTTGCACAACCGCTCAGTGTTTTCATATTTATTTCGGAAACGCCGGGAGGTGACAAAATTTATTTTGTTACATCCCGGGGTTGGACAACGAGCAACGCGAGGCGTCAGCAAGGAGGCCGGTCAGATCAGCCTCCTGACGAGGTTCAGAGAATATTTGCGATTGATTTGGCCAGCTGGTCTTCGAGAACAGGCTTCGCCTCTTCAAATTTCAGGTTAACCTTGTTCGCATTTGAGACCACACGGGTCTGGTATTTATGCTGGTTACCTGTTTCAGTACTGGTCTGAATTTTCGCACCGGATGTGCCCTGACGCAGGGCGGCAACATTATCCGTTGTCACCGTTGCCTTAGTACGCTCTGCAATCTGCACATCCGTGATCATGGTATAGTTCACATCTTCCACCATCGCATCTGCAGCCATACCCACCAGACCAGCAGCAAGGCCTACACCGAGTGTGGCACCGGCAGAATTTGAGTTATAGCCGGTAATACCGGCACCTAACGCTGCACCAACAGCTGCGCCTTCATAACCACGGTTCAGCCATCCCTGAGACTCCCGCAGATCCATCTTATCGGCCTTCAGCACATTCGCCTGAATCCAGTAGTAGGCTTTATCCGGAGAAGTCACCACCTGATATCCTTTTGCTTTCACAGCATCAGCAATTTTGCCCTGCAGCCCACTCATGTCTTTATCAGACGTGTTTTTGATCTGCAGAAATACCGTGCGTTCGCTGGCGGGTTCAAGCCAGATGGTCTCACTCATCTGAGTCTTCACCTCAAGGTTACGCTTCTTGATTGCTGTGCTCATCGCACCACACCCTGAAAGGGCCAGAGTGGAACTGACCAGTGTAACCATCATCAATTTTTTTGTTTTCATCAAATTACCTTTTTTACAAACTACAGTTTTCTTATTGCCTGTCATAATAGTCCTGCCAACGAGTCCCAAAAGTATTTCCCGCTGAATCAAAGCCTCCATGCATAGGATATCCGGTTGAAGGGTTATAGTAGATCGTTGGGGTCTGTTCAATGCCCCCGAAGTCTAACTTTTCA
>ENA-UEQB01003379-UEQB01003379.1-human-gut-metagenome-genome-assembly--contig:-NODE-3379-length-10131-cov-6.444798_pt1 | contig 10131 bp, 8 predicted proteins | sample MGYA00242901_ERZ507918 | MGnify/ENA primary metagenome ERZ507918 (study PRJEB26167, sample SAMN06115405) | human gut metagenome | host: Homo sapiens | place: China:Sichuan | collected 2016-04-06...
TACAAACCCGAAGAGGTCTGCCTCACACGGGGCGATAAAGTCCGCGTGCACGGCGGAGTGTTCGACGGCGTGGAAGGAATCCTGGTAAAAGTAAAAGGAAAGCGCAGCAAGCGCATCGTCATTCAGATACCCGGCATCATGGCAGTAGCCATGGCGGAGATAGAACCGGAATTGATAGAGAGAATATGAAATATTGTGAGATATATTTACTGATTAATTATGCCATATCGTGTTATTTCACTACCTTTATGCATCATTAATTAGTAAACATATTTAAAATGAAAACAACAGAAGAAAAAGAAGAATCCCTGAGTGAAGAATGGCCCGTGCGCCCGTATTACAAACGAGAACTCGCCGTAGCCTATGCGCCCGACATCGAGCCTGTTTCGGCACTCAACCGACTGGCAAGCTGGTTCAAAACAAACAAGCAACTTACCGCCGCCCTGCAACAGACGGATTACAATCCCCGACAACAGGTATTCACCTCGATGCAGGTAGAATTGATATTCAAATATCTGGGACGACCGTAGGAAATCACACAGAAGGCTGCGTTGCTTGTAGCAGATAAGTGCGTTGCCTGTAGCAGCCTTCTCCGTCAGCCGACGCAGCCTTCTGTGTAAAAAGACACATCCACCTTGACAAGTTGACGACTTGACAAGTACTTTGCAACATTTTATACGCGTATATCTAAATTAGATAGTAGATAACGCTATCTACTATCTAATATTACTAATAACTATATATAGTTTGGAGAAATAGTTGACAACCCGTCAACTTGTCAATCAATCGGGAGCGGGAGCATAAGCAGCCATTGCCACTTGGGCCTGGCGGATCTCTTCGGCCGTACGCTCCACCACGCGGTAACCGCGCTGGCCTGCACAGCGGCTTGCCACATAGCCCTGCCTCTTCATGGCAAGACCGATCTTGATGGAAGAAAGCGGCTGCCGGATGGCAGCATTGATACGCTCCAGTATCCGGGCCGTAGTAACAAACACCGCATTCTCCCCCGGCAAGGGGCGACGATAATAAGTACCGATCAACTCCGACTCCAGGTCGGGAGCCTCAAAATGTTCATAATGGGCCTTCAAAGCATCTACTTCCGGCTGCTCGAACCAGTAGCGGAAACCGTCGCGCCACAGGGCGTAAGCCTGGCTGTAAACGCCGGCGTAGTCTATCGGGTGTTCGTAAGGGCTGTCCACCGCTTCCACCTCGAAGGGGAGCCAGCGCCGGTTGCCCGAGGTATCCGTCAGGAACTGGATGTTGTTGCCCGTACCGCAGAGCGTGGCGATGTGCGCACGGTGCTCCTTGTTATGACCGTAGGCGGCACGCTCGTTGATCTCCGGCAACGTGGTCAGCGCTTTCAGCTGGTTCAGCTCCGAAGGGCTCATGTTGTCGATCTCTTCCAGGCACACAAGCATAAACTCCGAAAGCGTGAACTGGTCATCCTTTGTCATGCGGTTGCTGTTGGTCTTGGTATAGAAGTAGCGGCGAAGCTCCGGCGGAAGCAGGTAGTTGAACCAAGTGGTTTTGTAGATGCCCTGGCCGCCTACCAGCACCAGTATCTCATGGTTCACCTTGCCGTCCTCGAACAGGGTGGGCAGCATGCCCACCAGCCATTTGCGGAAGCATTCCGTAAAGCACTCCTGGCCAGCACGCAGGTGCACCATCCCGGCAAGCCGGGCGATATGGTCGGTCACCCCGTCCCACGGCGGAAGGCCTTCAAAGTATGCCCGGAAGGGGTTGAACAAAGGAACAAATTCAGAATGGATCACATTATAGATATCCTGCAGGTAAGTACGCTTCAAAGTCTTGTTCATACGGCTCCAGAGCGTATTCACGTCACGGTCGGTCAGAGGGGTGTAAATGCCGCTGCCGTCCGTGGGATGGTCCAGCGAGATCTCGCACTGGCGGGTGACCTCGTTATAGCGAAAACCCGCCTGCCCTTGAAGGAAGGCTTCGATCTCCCCCACCGAGGCGCATTTGCTGCCCGTCTCCGGGCGTCCGGCTACAGGCAGGAATTGGGTGCCGTGTTCTTCGGTATGGCGGTAGCAGGAAACGATGATCTCCTCTACCTGCGGCGTGCCGTAGTCGGCAAAGTGTTCCAAAGCCCAGGTCAGGGTGTCTGCCTGCGGCACGCCGTAGCGGTTCAGCAGGTAGGCGGCGCGGCTGATGTAGTCGTTATGTCGTCCGGGCTCGTAGCGCAGGCCCTGCTGCTCCAGTTCGGCAAGCACGGCTATAGAGGCTTCCACAGTCGGGGCGCTGTATTCGCGGCGCTTGCGGGCGGTGGCGGATTTCGGCTTCGGGGCTTTGGGTTTGGGAGTGATGTGAAGCGGCGCGGCATCGGGGCGGTAGAATGCCTGCGGGTCGTAGCAGAGGCTGCTCAGGCGGGCGGGGTTCTTGCACTGCGGGTCGTACGCGTGCCCGATGAGGGCGGCGAAGTATTCGTTGCCCTGGCGGAAGGCTTCGGAGTAGGTGGACGCGCTGTCCACTTTATAGATCACGCGTACTCCCTTGCCCGAATAGGTGGTGTAGACCATGAACGCGTGTTCGTCACCGCACAGCAGCCGGACGCAGCGCGGCAGGTCGTCGGCGGGGATGCCGTCGAAGTCGCCCAGGCTGTAGCCGGTATAGCCGGTGATCTGTTCCATGCGGCGTCCGCCCCGGCATTGCACCGCCGGCGTCACGCTCGGAGCCTTGGACTTGATGCGCTGCGCATCCGCGTCCAGCCCCTGCGACCGGTAGTAACGGAAGCGCTCCGTGGGTTCGCGCAGCGTCTCCGAACTGATAAGGTGATATACTTCGTCCCACGTCACAGCGTGAGGACACGTGTCGCGGAAACCATTGAAAAGAGACGGTTGCGACGAGCCGTCCATTAGATTTTCATCTTCGTTAGCCATTAGAATTATTAATTTACATATTGTATTGTTGAAATATGATGCAAAATTAGTAATAATAATGAATTAGCATGTACCACATCACTTGTATTATTGTTTACATATTAACCATTATTAACCTACAAAAAAGAGACTAAAATGTTTGAAACAACCGAAGAAAGCAAAGAAGAAGAACCGGACTTGCATCATCACGAAGAATTGGGAGAATACATCAACCGGTTAAGGCGTAGGCTGCATATCACCATCACACAGGTATGTGCAGACTGCCATTTCAGCAGACGAAGCTATTATTACATAATACGCGGCAAAGACATGAAGTTCAATTTCTACCGACGAATACTATATGCCTTTCGGGAGTATGCGACCGAAGAAGAACTTGCCGAGTTGTCCGCAATGCTAACAAAAATATAAAACACCAACTATCATCTTATGGAAAGACTCCTAATCTGTGAACACTTGGACGATGAAGAATATTGCCGCTTTCACTCCGCAGTATTAGACCTCATCACCACAGCCAGCCGAGAGGGGACTCTCTTGCTCACCCTAAACTTCGCCTGCCAGTACAAAGGTTTTGTTACCCTGCTCAACCGCACCTACCGCCAGATACAGGAGAAGGACTGGAGCGAGTTCCCGCCACAGATCCTGAAAGAGTCCTACCATTGCTACCGGCAGGAAACAGAGAATCAATACTGGATTCTTGCCAAGATGATAGTATCAGCCCATGCGCTGTCCAGCTACCCCGAAGAAAAGGCAGGGTTGGAGAAGCTGATTAGGGATATTAAAAATGTGATAAAGGGATAAACGATTTTAGTACACGGAACACACGGAGCACACGGAAATACACGGATCTAATAATCCGGTGTACAGCTTGCTATAAAAGAAAATCCGTGTTTCTCCGTGTGCTCCGTGTGTTCCGTGTACCAAAAACAATAAACGAATTAATACTTAAAACAAATTATAATGAAACAAAAGACAATCTTATTAACAACTACCCTGCTCATTCTCGCTGCCTGCTCGCAGAGCGAGATAGAAACAGAAGAACAACGAGCGCCAAAAGAAATTAAGGCGACGTCGGTGATAGAGGGGGCAAGCACAAGAGCGACGATTCAAGGAGATGTTGCGCTTTCCAATCTGACATTCCTGCGTGTAGATGACGCATCAAATAACCCGTCAAGTTATGACTTTTCAACCAATGATGAGATTACAGGATGCAGCCGTGCAGACAATGGTGGAAAAATTACCTTCAGCACAGCTCCGAAATACGATCAAACCTCAAACAAGTATGCATATCTGCGTGGCTTCACAACCGAGAATGCAGCAAGCAGTGCCAAGAGTAATACCGTATGGACTATCGACGGAGCAACAGACATCCTAATGACGGATGTATGGAATGCAGGCAAATATGACGACGCAAAAACTACCGGCATGACCTTCAAACACCTGCTGTCACGTATCGAAGTCATTTGCAAGGCAGAGCCTACAAGTACATCAACGATTGACGTTGTTAGGGCAGCATGGGGTAACGTAACTGGCATCACAGTGTTAGGCGTAAATAAAAAAGTAACTTATACATATAACAACAACACTATAGCTTATAGTGAAACTGATGAATTTGCACTACTCAAGGAATATACCTCCTCTTCTGCATTCGAAGCCAAAGAGATCCATGAAACCAGCTACACCGGTAATGCCGATGCCGTAGCAATGATTCCACCGATTACTGCTACCGACAATCACTCTTTCCAACTAAAGATTACTACAACAAAAGTCACAGAAGGACTGACTGTTAATGTCAGCCTGGACAACAGCAACGCATCCATGGAAGCAGGCAAAATTCACAAAGTAACATTATCCTTCAAAGCCGACGGAAAGAACATCAGCATCGCTTCTTCTACTATCGATCCTTGGAGTGACGGTAGCACCGGAGAAACCAATGTAACAAAACCAACAGTATAATAATTCAATCTCACCACAGAGAACACAGAGTCCCACAGAGTTTTTAAGAATCTGTGTCAATCTGCGTAATCTGTGGTGAATCCAAGCAAACAAACAACATCATGAAAGCAATCATTATTTATTCATTAGCCCTCGCGGCACTCACCTCATGCGCAAAGAGCGAAGAGGCAATCACACCCGATAACCCCAACAACCCGCTGCCACCCAAAGAAATACATATCAGCGCAGCAATCGAAGCATCAGCACAAACAAAAGCGGTAACAAGAGTAAACGCCACTCTGACAGGTGCATTAGACGGAACAGTCGACATCCCAGGCATCCAGTTTCTAAAAAAAGATGCCACAAACAGCACCAGCTTATCATTTGCTGATGCTACTCCCTACGTCGGAACTCGCACAGCCAATAATAACACCGGCACCGGCGGCGACATCACCTTCACATCAGCCTCACAGCCGCAGTACAGTCTCGTCGATCAAAATGCCTATTTCGTTGCCTACTACCCCGCAGGAACACTGGACGAGAGTGCAAAGACAGCAGCAATCACCATCGACGGCAAAACCGACATCCTCTATACCGAAATTTACGATGCAGGCACTTATACAGAGCCCAAACCAGGTACAACCGGAAGTACCCACATGACCTTCAAGCACGCCCTCGCCCAGTTAGAAGTAATCTGTCAAACCAACTCCGCTGAATCTAAAGATGCAGTGCGAGATACATGGGGTCAAATCACCAAAATAGAATTAGCTACCAACAATACAGCAACATACACTTATGGCACCCATGTATTTACCTTCTCGGATACGGGTAGTGGGACAAAATTACCACTGGTCAACTCCGACTATAAGACCGACTTTGCGACGGTTGATATTCCAGACGGAAGCAGTACACCCACTACAGCCACCGCCGCCGGCATGTTTGCCCCTACTACCACAGCATCAGCCTTAAGCCTGACAATCACCACCGCGAAATTAACGCAGACCGTTACGGTAAACCTTTACGCTGAGAGTGACACCGGCGAAAGCACACAAATGTCCTTCGAAGCTGGCAAAACCCACAAAGTCACCCTCACCTTCAACTCCACAACAAAGGACATCACAGTAACAAAAACAGAAGTAGCAGCATGGGGCGATGGTTATAAAGGTACAGGCGACGTTAAACCCGATAATGCCACCCCTGTCACCCCTTAACCTCTTTCCGTGTCATCCGTGTAATCCGTGCCTAAAATCATTTATCACTGTATCACCCTATCACCTTATCACATTTTAAATGAAACCCATCCTCACCTTCCTCCTCGCCTGTCTCCTACACAGTTGCTCCCCGGACTCCACCCTAACAGAGCCCGAGACAAGACCAGCACACCCTATCTGCCTATCAGCAACCATAGACGGCGCACCCACAACAGCAGCAACAAGAGTAGTAGAGACAGGCGTAATCGAGGACGGAACCGGTGCCGATGCCAAAGCCGTATTGCAGAATATTCACTTCCTGCGCAAAGACGCCGCCAACACCGACGGTCTGTCATTCAACGGTTGTACTCCCATTTCTGCCTCACGCGATGCATCCGGCAACATTGCCTTCACCCCGTCGCAGAATTATAACCCGGACGGTACCAACACCTACTTCGTTGCCTACTGGCCTGCGGCAACAACAGGCAATACAACTGTCAGCACCACAGACAATGCAAGTGTCACTTGGACTATATCCGGCGACGTAGACATCCTAATGACCAGTACAACTAACCCTTACGACGCCGGAAACTACATCACTCCCAATACCACCACCGAACTAACCTTCCACCACGCCCTAGCGCAACTAAAAGTTGTCCTCAAAGTGGCTGAAAACACAAGCCTGGAAGTAGCCAAAGCCGTATGGGGACAAATCACCAAAATAGAATTGACAACCTCGGAAACCATGACTTATACCTATGCAACCAATGCATTAACTAATAGCGCAATAACTACCGACTTGCAACTCTATAAGCCGGATTATTCAGCTTTCACCTCATACACTTTAGTAAAAGATAATGCCGACGTTATCGCCACAGGAATGTTCCCACCAAGCACGGGAACAGCTCCCATCAAACTCAAAGTCACAGGCAGTACAAACGTCACCGGAGAAGTCGAGGTACAACTAATGAACGGAAATACCGAAGCAGGCTTTGAGGCCGGCAAAACCCATACCGTCACCCTATCACTCGGAGCAAACGAAAAAGAAATCACCGTATCTGCCACCACCATTGAACCGTGGACTGACGGCGGAACAAGCAATGCTACCCCCGACGGAGAATACTACGCCGTAGGAGACTACTTTCAAAAGAATAGCCAAGTATTCGGAATCGTATTCCACTTAGAAACAATCATAGATTATGATTCCGACACCGATAAAGGCAAAAAAGGCCTGATAATATCACCCAATGAGCCAACAAATGCAAGCGGCAATGTTGAAACCAAGACATATACCGATGCCGTCGCCTGGTGCGCCAAAGTCGAAAACAACCCCGAAGGCAACAAAGGCTGGCGCCTCCCCACTGCCGAAGAACTGACATCCTTCTGGAAGGTATATACTGACGCCCCAGCAAAGTGGAATGCCCGCTTTTCAGCACTCACCGGCGGAACACCTATCGCCGACAACGCCCAAGCCACCGACTATTGGACTTCCGACGCTACCGATGTCACCGATAACCGCAAAGTCCGTTGTGTCCGAAGATTCGACGCTGCACGATAGTTCACCACAGAGGACACAGAGTCCCACAGAGTTTTTTAAGAATCTGTGTCAATCTGCGTAATCTGTGTTTCAACCTCCGCACTTCAACCTCTGTGAGACTCTGTGTCCTCTGTGGTGAAAAAGATGAATATAAAATACAATGATGAAAAAAACAATCCTTATTGCCATCGCCACAACCCTACTCTGTAGTTGTAACAAAGAGGTAGACGAAACAGGCAACATCACGCTGCCCGAACGTCCCATCTCTATATACACTGCTATACAATCAGAAAAGACACCGACTGTATCACCCCAAACACGGGCACCGATTACAGGAACGGACGCTGAACTCAAAGATATCACCTTCTATCTATGGCAGTCAACAAACAACACGATTGATCTTTCTGCAACTCCATTCTCTCCATTCTCCTCTTATACGGGAACCCGTGCCGGGAGTAATACCGGTGCAATCATTTTCAACGAAGGTTCACAACCCGTATATGACCAAAAAGAAAACAAGTATGCCTTCTTAGTAGGCTGCTGGGCTAATGCAACAGCAACTACCGCCGACAACTCCCTTACCTGGACTATCGACGGAAAAACAGACATACTAATCTCCGACCTCTGGTGTGCAGGTACATACCTCGCTCCCATCACTGGAGCAGAAAGCGGCAGCGGAGCATCTCCCCTAACCTTCAAGCACCGCCTCGCCCAACTCGAAGTGTTCTGCAAAGCTGCCGATGGAGAAACCCTGAACGATGTACAAGCAACATGGGGCAACATCAAAAGCATCAAACTGCTGGATGCCTATCCGCAAATGACATACAACTACACAACAAGCGAAATCACAGGAACAGGCGAAAAAAAGGCAATCCCCCTACTCCAATCCGATTACGAAACCACCTTCACCGCCACCGCCATCCAAGCCCATACCACCACACCCCCAGAAACAGCTACAGCTACCGCCGCCGGTATGTATGCACCCAGCAATTTGATAGTGCTGTGCATCACTACCGAAGGCGCCACCAATGCCACCACCAACGATGACCTGATACAAACCTTTGCCGTACAATTCGTAGATGAAAATGACAACAACGTAGACTTCGCAGCCGGAAAGAAATATACCGTAAATATCCTATTCCCAAGTACCCTCAAATATCCGCAAATTGCTATAACAGTCACCACTGACTGGGCAACAAACAGTGAGACACCAGCAGACGGTTTAGGGGGTAGTCAAGGAGTAGATACCGAAGGACCCGGAGACTGGGATAAAAACGATCCCAACGGTGATGGCAACCCAGTAGAGGATAATTTAGGCAAAAAAACACCCCCTACGACTTAATCAATAAAAAAACAAAACCATATGAACAGACTAATCCATTACATCGCCTTTTGCTGCATCCTATTCACTGCCTGCAGCGAAGAAACGCTCCCCAAAGATAGCCCCGTCTCCCCCGATGACGAGGGCGTAGAAATAATATTGAACCTTGCCCCGCAACCCTTGCAAGCTCCTGCCCCTGCAACCAAAAGCAGCACAGGAAGCAATAACCCCAACGTATTGGCATCCTCTCATGGTGGAGCAATGGACATCGAACTCCTTGCCGAACAGCCCGATGCAGCCACCCGTGCAGAAACTGCAACAAGTCCGGCAACCGATGCAGAGAAAACCATCGACAATGCCTGGATTTTCCTGTTCGATGGTTCCACCGACAATGGCAATGATCCAAAACTGATTAAGAAACTATATAAATCGGACTTTCAGAATGACAAGGGTATAAAGCTAATCAAAAAAGGTGATGGAAATACCAAACAACTGTTCGTAGTGCTTGCCAACAGTTTCAATCCCAAACTTGCCGATGCTCTCATAGTAGATAACGCCGATGGCACTAATAGTTCGGCTTCAAAATATTCCGACCTCAAGAACCTATATAGCACAATAGACATTTCCACCACCCAACGGATTCCGATGAGTGGCGCAGATAATATAGTAATTGAAGCCACCTCGGAAACACCAATACTCCTTACAGTTCCAGTGGAACGCATCGCTGCAAAAGTCACGATGAGTGTAAAGTTAGCGGAAACTCCCCCCAACAACGGACAATGGACGGCACAATTATGCAACGTTGCACCAACATACTGGTTTCCAACTGTAGACGGAATTACAGCCTCATTCCCTGCCAATACCCAAACATTCAGTGTGCAGAATGAGGAAAACATCGAATTTACTACTACTGATGGTATAACGTCTACAACGCTTACATACTACGTCCCCATGAATCTGCGCGGCACAGTCTCTGCTACTTCCACTACCGGAGCTGACCGCGTTACAAATGCCCCCGAACTGGCAACCTATATCAGACTGACGCACAACAGCGAGGTAGGCAATGTTTGGACCCAAAGAGACTACTATATTCATCTGGGAGCAAATTTCACTACCGACTACAATGTACTCAGGAATACACACTATACCTACAAAGTAACCTTATATCTTAATGCAGAAAGTGATTCACGAATCAATAACAGTACAGCAGTATACGTCGGGATGTTCGGTGGGGAATTGCAAAACAATGATGGT
>ENA-UEQB01003390-UEQB01003390.1-human-gut-metagenome-genome-assembly--contig:-NODE-3390-length-10094-cov-10.254567_pt1 | contig 10094 bp, 3 predicted proteins | sample MGYA00242901_ERZ507918 | MGnify/ENA primary metagenome ERZ507918 (study PRJEB26167, sample SAMN06115405) | human gut metagenome | host: Homo sapiens | place: China:Sichuan | collected 2016-04-06...
GGTACTCCCCCTACGCCGTTTGAATACCCGGTTGAAATTCGATAGATTATTAAAACCGCACCTGTAACATATTTCAGAAATACTGTCACTTGTATCGGTCAAACGGCATACCGCCTCGGCTACCCGGATCTCATTCAAGTTATCGATAAATGTCTTTCCCGTCCACTTCTTCAAGAAACGCATCAATGAGGCATCGCTCATATTTGTTAACTTAGCCACTTCCGACAAGGTGATACGTTTTTGATAATTTTCGTGTAAATATAACATGATACTATCTAAACGATCGGTATCGTTATTATTATAGTTCTTTACCGTGTTCACGGCATTCAACCGACGGGCTGCTTTATCCAAAGATAGAATCTTAAGAATCTCGACCAAACGCAACAGGTTCTTGAAAGAATCCGGCTTGTTATCGTTCGACAACATTCTTAATTTATCTTGAATGCCAAGTATCATTTCCCGGCTGAAAACAAGACCACTGGAAGCGTTATCAAACATATCCTTCATGGTCTTGAAATGCCGTCTATTGATCAAGCTATCAAATAACGATTTATGAAATTGTATCGTTATCTCAAAGATCCCATTACACGGACACTTATGGTTCGAGTAAGCATGCTTCGTTCCTCCCGCGATCAACACCAAATCCAGATCATCGATTTCCTCGACCGAATCGCCAACTATCCGAATAGCGCCAGCGGCATTCTCCAGATAGTTCAACTCAAACTCCATGTGTACATGTAACGGAAAATTAAACCCCGATTTCGGGCGTTGCATGACCAAGAAGCAATCTTCTGATGAAAGCGGGGTAGTTTCCTTCAATACGTCTACTTTCCCCATACACACAAAGCTTTTTTATTCGAGTATCAACGTACTGATTACCGGGCAATGGTCGGATGGGAACAGGTTATTCAACGTTTCAGTCAATACACCATGACGCAATACCTTGATATTCCCTTTCACGAAGATATAATCAATCCATTCACGCTTGTCGTAAGGGATCTTTCCAAAATCATGGAATGTCCATTCCGGGCCGTAAATAAACCCTGCGATCGTGCGGGAATGAGTCAAATGACGAGGATCACTCGGATTAGTCAATACTTGTATCGGCTCATCAGAAGGCACGGCATTGAAATCGCCAGTCACGATTATAGGCAAATTCTCGGATAATTTCTTCGCTTGCTCCAGCACCAATGAAGCTCCTTCATGACGAGCCACTTTCCCCATATGATCCAAGTGCGTATTCAAGAAGAAGAATTTCTTTCCCGTATTCTTATCTTTCAAGATCGCCCAAGTAGCTACGCGCTCGCATGCGGCGTCCCAACCTTTCTTACCAATGGCATTTATATCTTCGGCTAACCAGAAATTACCGCTTTTCTCAACGGAGAAACGATCCTTACGATAGAAAATCGGAGCGTACTCCCCTTTCGTCTTGCCATCCTCACGACCAACACCCACATAAGCGTATTCCGGTAAACGATTAAGCAAATCATTCAGCTGATTATTCAAGACCTCTTGCGCACCGAACACATCCGCCTCATAGAATTTCACTAAATCAGCAGCGAAATCTCTTCTGAATTTCCATTGATTATCCTTATCACCCGAATTATCGTAACGGATGTTATAAGACATTACATTCATTTTCTCATCGTTGTTTTTAGCGAATAAGCAACCAGTGGCAAATAAAGCCACCATTAAACAAAGTAAAATTCTCTTCATGATATTGATTATTATATGTTTCTTATATGTCTCAGTATTTATCTATGGTCTTTGTTACCTCGCAAAAATAAAGTTTATCCATTTATTAAGCAAATAAGGAAGAACAAAAAAGGCCGACAGATTGCTCTGCCGGCCTTTCTTTATAGTTTATTAAACGTTCCTATTCTTCATCATCTTTGTCCATGGCATTGAAATCAACCACGTTCTTGCGATTAGCGAAGATACGATCGAACTCATCCTTTGCGCCTACGATCAGCTTATCAAACTCACGCTGACCGGTACCGGCAGGAATCAAGTGACCACAGATAACGTTCTCTTTCAAACCTTCCAAACGATCTACCTTCCCGTTGATAGCAGCCTCGTTCAATACTTTCGTCGTCTCTTGGAAAGATGCGGCGGACATAAAGCTGTTCGTCTGCAAAGCGGCACGTGTGATACCTTGAAGGATCTGGTTGGCTGTAGCCGGAATAGCGTCACGTACCTCGACCAACTTAAGATCACGGCGTTTCAACATACTATTCTCATCTCTCAACTTACGTGCAGTCACGATCTGTCCGGCCTGCAATGTCTGAGAATCTCCCGGATCGGTAACAACTTTCTTGCCCCAGATACGATCGTTCTCGTCCATTACCTCCAACTTATCAACAATCTGCTGCTCCAAGAAGCGAGTATCTCCCGGATCAACCACCTCTACCTTACGCATCATCTGACGAACGATAACCTCGAAGTGCTTATCGTTGATCTTCACACCCTGTAGACGGTATACATCCTGAACCTCATTCACGATATATTCCTGTACAGCCGTCGGACCTTTGATCGCCAAGATATCCGAAGGAGTGGTAGCACCGTCTGATAGCGGCATACCCGCACGGATATAGTCGTTCTCCTGAACCAATAATTGTTTAGACAGAGGAACCATATATTTCTTAACCTCACCCAACTTAGACGTTACGGTGATCTCGCGGTTACCACGTTTGATCTTACCGAATCCTACCTCTCCGTCGATCTCAGATACGACAGCAGGGTTAGACGGGTTACGAGCCTCGAACAACTCGGTTACACGAGGAAGACCACCGGTGATATCACCGGCCTTACCTACGGCACGAGGGATCTTAACCAAAACCTCACCAGCTTTCACTACATCACCATTGTCTTTCACGACGTGAGCGCCCAATGGCAAAGAGTAGTTCTTCAAGTAATTACCATTCTCATCCACGATATGAGCGGCCGGAGCCTTCGTCTTATCCTTAGACTCGATGATGATCTTCTCCTTCAAACCGGTAGTCTCATCACTCTCAACCTTGTAAGTTACGTTCTCTACCAAACTCTCGAACTCGATCTTACCGGAAACCTCTGACACGATTACGGCATTGAACGGGTCCCACTCGATGATCACGTCACCCTTCTTAATTGAGTCACCGTTGTTGAAGAACAACTTAGAACCATAAGGTATATTATGAGTCAACAACACAATCTTCGTGTTCGGATCAACAATGCGCATTTCAGCCAAACGGCTTACTACTACCAAATGTTTCTTTCCGCTCACCTCGTCTACCGCCTCAACAGCACGAAGCTCGTCGATCTCTAAAATACCATCATATTTAGATGTAATACTATTCTCTGTAGCGATGTTGGATGCGATACCACCGACGTGGAATGTACGCAACGTCAACTGTGTACCCGGCTCACCGATAGACTGTGCGGCGATTACACCGACAACCTCACCCTTCTGAACCATGCGGTTCGTAGCCAAGTTACGTCCATAGCACTTAGCGCAGACACCCTTCTTAGACTCACAAGTCAATACGGAACGAATCTCGACGCTCTCGATCGGAGAGTCTTGGATTGCCTTAGCGGCATCCTCACGGATTTCCTCACCGGAACGAACGATAACCTCGCCCGTAATCGGATGGATCACATCGTGAACAGATACACGACCTAAGATTCTCTCATACAAGGAAGCGATCACCTCCTCGTTATTCTTCAATTCCGTACAAACCAAGCCACGCAATGTACCACAGTCTTCCTCGTTTACGATCACGTCGTGAGAGACGTCAACCAAACGACGAGTCAAGTAGCCGGCGTCGGCAGTCTTCAAAGCGGTATCGGCCAAACCTTTACGAGCACCGTGAGTAGAGATAAAGTACTCCAACACGGACAAACCTTCCTTAAAGTTAGAAAGGATCGGGTTCTCGATAATCTGACCACCTTCTGCACCACTCTTCTGCGGTTTCGCCATCAAACCACGCATACCGGACAACTGACGAATCTGCTCCTTAGAACCACGGGCACCGGAATCCATCATCATATAGATTGAGTTGAATCCATCGTTATCCGCCGTCAATTGCTTAATCAAGATATTAGACAAGTTACTATTAACGTGTGTCCAAGTATCGATAATCTGGTTATAACGCTCGTTGTTGGTAATGAAACCCATATTATAGTTAGCCATGATCTGCTCAACCTCATCGTATCCCTTCTGAACCAACTCATCCTTTTCAGGCGGGATCAGAACGTCCGCTAAGTTGAAGGACAAACCACCCTTGAATGCCATATAGTAACCCAAGTTCTTGATATCGTCCAAGAACTGAGCGGTACGAGCCACACCACAAGCCTTGATTACCCGACCGATGATGTCACGAAGAGACTTCTTGCCCAACACCTCGTTTACATAACCAATCTCTTTCGGAACAAACTCATTTACCATCAAACGACCTACAGAAGTCTCTACCATCGTCTTCACCAAGTTACCGTTCGCATCCAAATCCTCCACGTAAACATGGATCGGAGCATGGATATCCAACTTCTTCTCATTGTAAGCGATCGTAGCCTCTTCCGGACCATAGAAAGTCAAACCTTCGCCTTGTGTACCCTTGCGCAACTTGGTAATATAATACAAACCAAGCACCATATCCTGAGAAGGTACGGTAATAGGAGCACCATTCGCAGGGTTCAAGATATTGTGTGAAGCCAACATCAACATTTGAGCTTCCAAAACAGCCTCATTACCTAACGGCAAGTGAACAGCCATCTGGTCACCGTCGAAGTCGGCGTTGAATGCCGTACATGCCAACGGGTGCAACTGGATAGCCTTACCCTCGATCAATTTCGGCTGGAACGCTTGGATACCCAAACGGTGCAATGTCGGGGCACGGTTCAATAATACCGGGTGACCTTTCATTACGTACTCCAAAATATCCCAAACAACCGGTTCCTTACGGTCAACGATCTTCTTGGCAGATTTCACCGTCTTCACGATACCGCGTTCGATCAATTTACGGATAACGAAAGGCTTATAAAGCTCGGCAGCCATATTCTTCGGTAAACCGCACTCGTGCATCTTTAATTCCGGACCTACGACAATAACCGAACGAGCGGAATAGTCAACACGCTTACCCAACAAGTTCTGACGGAAACGACCTTGTTTACCTTTCAAACTGTCGGACAAGGACTTCAACGGACGATTGGCATCTGTCTTAACCGCGCTCGATTTACGAGAGTTGTCAAACAAAGAGTCCACGGCCTCCTGAAGCATACGTTTCTCATTACGTAAGATCACTTCCGGAGCCTTAATATCGATCAATCGTTTCAAACGGTTATTACGGATAATAACACGACGATATAAATCATTCAAGTCAGAAGTAGCGAAACGGCCACCGTCCAACGGAACCAACGGACGCAGTTCGGGAGGGATCACCGGGATCACTTTCATGATCATCCATTCCGGTTTGTTACGACCTCTGGACGCACGAAAAGACTCAACTACCTGAAGGCGTTTCAAGGCCTCGTTCTTTCTCTGTTGAGATGTGTCCGTGCTCGCACGGTGACGCAACTCATAAGAAAGAGAATCCAAGTCCAAGCGAGCCAACAGATCATAAACAGCCTCAGCGCCGATCTTAGCGATGAACTTATTCGGATCCGTATCCTCTAGCAATTGATTTTCTCTTGGAAGGCTATCCAAAATATCCAGATATTCCTCCTCAGATAATAGGTCTAACTCACCGACCGTGTCTACGCAACCCGGCTGGATCACGACGTAGCGTTCGTAATAGATGATGGAATCCAGTTTCTTGGTAGGAAGACCTAGCAAGTAACCGATTTTATTAGGCAAAGAACGGAAATACCAAATATGGGCAACAGGAACCACCAAATGGATGTGTCCCATACGTTCACGACGAACTTTCTTTTCCGTAACTTCCACTCCACAACGATCGCAGACAATACCTTTGTAACGGATACGCTTGTACTTACCGCAATGGCACTCATAGTCCTTGATCGGACCAAAGATACGCTCACAGAACAAACCGTCACGCTCAGGCTTATACGTACGATAGTTAATTGTTTCCGGTTTCAAAACCTCACCGCTGGAGTTCTCTAGGATCTCCTCAGGGGATGCCAGACCGATGGTTATTTTTGAAAAGTTACTCTTTATCTTGTTTTCTTTTCTAAAGGCCATATTATTTATTTATAAAGAGTTATCAATAGATAAAGTAGACGGGCCGTAGCCCACCTACTTCTTTATTGTTATTGAATTAATCCAGAGTGAAACTCAAACCAAGTCCTCTCAACTCGTGCAATAATACATTCAGAGATTCAGGGATACCCGGCTGTGGCATCGGATCACCCTTCACGATCGCCTCATAAGCCTTCGAACGTCCTACAACGTCATCAGACTTAATCGTAAGAATTTCCTGAAGAACATGAGCGGCACCGAAGGCTTCCAGTGCCCAAACCTCCATCTCTCCGAAACGCTGACCACCGAACTGTGCCTTACCACCTAACGGCTGTTGCGTAATCAAAGAGTACGGACCGATTGAACGGGCATGCATCTTATCGTCAACCATGTGGCCCAACTTCAAGAAGTAAGTCACACCCACCGTAGCAGGTTGGTCGAAACGCTCACCAGTACCACCATCATACAAGTAAGACTTACCGTAGCGAGGAATACCAGCTTTGTCTGTCCATTCGTTCAAATCATCCAAAGTCGCACCATCGAAGATCGGAGTAGCGAACTTAACGTCCAACTCACGTCCGGCCCAACCCAACACGGCCTCGAAAATCTGTCCCAAGTTCATACGAGAAGGCACACCCAGCGGGTTCAAGCAGATATCCACCGGAGTACCGTCTTCCAAGAACGGCATATCCTCCTGACGAACGATCTTTGATACGATACCCTTGTTACCGTGGCGACCGGCCATCTTATCACCTACCTGAATCTTACGTTTCTTGGCGATATAAACCTTAGCCATCTGTACGATACCTGTCGGCAGCTCATCACCGATCGTCAAGTCGAACTTCTTACGTCTCAACTCAGCGTCAAGCTCCTTGTACTTCTTCAAATAATTCAAGATAACCTGCTTGATCAACTCATTCTTCTGAGCGTCTGCCGTCCACTTGCTTACTTGGATGGAGTTATAATCCAATTCTTCCAGAGATTTGCGGGTAAACTTAGCACCCTTAGCGATAATCTCCGTATTCATATAGTCTTTAACACCTTGAGAAACCTTGCCGTTTGTAAGCACTAACAACTTATCAACTAACAAAGTCTTCAAGCTAGCCATCTTTTCTTCGTATTCCTCGTCCAACTTCGGCAAGATCGCCTTATCAGTCAATCTGGATTTACGTTTCTTGACAGCCTTCGAGAACAAAGCGGTCTCGATAACCACACCACGCAAAGACGGAGTAGCCTTCAAGGAAGCATCCTTCACATCACCCGCCTTATCACCGAAGATAGCACGCAACAACTTTTCCTCCGGAGATGGATCAGACTCACCTTTCGGAGTGATCTTACCGATCAAGATATCACCCGGCTCGATGCGAGCACCTACACGAACGATACCTCTCTCATCCAAATCCTTGGTAGCCTCTTCGCTGACGTTAGGGATATCGGAAGTCAATTCCTCCATACCACGCTTCGTCTCACGTACCTCAAGGATGTATTCGTCAACGTGGACAGACGTAAAGAAGTCCTCACGAACCATACGCTCGTTCAACACGATAGCATCCTCATAGTTATAACCCTTCCAAGGCATGTAAGCCACCTTCACGTTACGTCCCAAAGCAAGCTCGCCTTTCTGGGTTGAGTAACCCTCGGTAAGGATATCGCCGGCTTTCACACGTTGTCCGCGATGACAGGTCGGTTTCAAATCGACTGTCGTACTTTGGTTGGTCTTACGCCATTTCGGGATATTATATGTCTTAACCGCATCCTCGAAGCTAACGAATTCCTCGTCCTCCGTGCGGTCATATTTAATCTTGATACAAGTAGCATCAACGAACACAACCTCGCCCTCACGCTCAGCCATAATCTGAGTACGAGAGTCACGAGCAACCTGCGCCTCGATACCGGTACCAACGATCGGAGCGTCCGTACGCAACAAAGGAACCGCCTGACGCATCATGTTAGATCCCATCAACGCACGGTTAGCGTCATCATGTTCCAAGAACGGGATCAGTGAAGCCGCGATAGAAGCTATCTGCTGCGGAGCCACGTCCATCAAGTCAATCTCAGAAGGAGGGACAACAGGGAAGTCAGCCTCGAAACGAGCCTTCACCTTATCGCGGATAAACTTACCGTTATCATCCAATGGAGCGTTACCTTGAGCGATTGTCAACTCTTCCTCTTCCTCCGCCGTGTAGTATTGCAAGCCTTCCTCAGAGAAGTCGACCTTTCCATCTGCCACCTTACGGTACGGAGTCGAGATGAAACCAAGATCGTTGATCTTAGCGTATACACATAAAGAAGAGATCAAACCAATGTTCGGACCTTCCGGGGTCTCAATCGGACAAAGACGACCATAGTGCGTATAGTGAACGTCACGAACCTCGAATCCGGCACGCTCTCTAGACAAACCTCCCGGACCTAGGGCTGATAAACGACGCTTGTTCGTGATCTCCGCCAACGGGTTCGTCTGGTCCATGAACTGAGACAAGGCATTCGTTCCGAAGAAAGAGTTAACCACGGAAGAAATCGTCTTCGCGTTGATCAAATCAATCGGAGTAAACACCTCATTATCGCGAACGTTCATACGTTCACGAACTGTACGTGACATACGAGCCAAACCAATACCGAACTGGTTATACAATTGCTCGCCAACCGTACGTACACGACGGTTGCTCAAGTGGTCGATATCATCCACGATAGCCTTCGAGTTGATCAACTCGATCAGGTACTTGATGATCTCGATAATATCTTCTTTAGTCAAGACCTTAACATCAGCGCTTGTAGTAAGGCCTAACTTCTTGTTGATCCTGTAACGTCCCACCTCACCCAGATCATAACGTTTCTCTGAGAAGAACAGGTTCGTGATAACCTCGCGTGCGCTAGCCTCATCAGCCGGTTCCGCATTTCTCAACTGTCTGTAGATATACAACACAGCTTCCTTCTCGGAGTTACTCGGGTCTTTCTGGAGCGTATTATATATGATAGCATAGTCGGACAGATTCTGGTCCTCACGATGCAACAAAATATTTTGCGTGCCTGAATCCAAGATAGCCTCGATATTGTCACTATCCAATACAGACTCACGGTCGATGATTACATCGTTACGTTCAATAGAAACCACCTCACCGGTATCCTCATCTACGAAATCCTCCACCCAAGTCTTCAAAACACGAGCGGCCAGCTTACGTCCGATAAACTTCTTCAGGTTTGCTTTCGTTACCTTCACCTCTTCCGCAAGGTTGAAGATTTCAAGAATATCTCTATCGCTTTCAAAACCAATAGCTCTCAAAAGAGTAGTTACAGGCAATTTCTTTTTACGGTCGATGTAAGCGTACATCACATTGTTGATGTCCGTAGCGAACTCGATCCATGACCCCTTGAACGGGATAATACGTGCGGAGTACAACTTCGTTCCGTTTGCGTGCGTGCTTTGTCCGAAGAATACGCCCGGAGAACGGTGCAGCTGAGACACGACAACACGCTCGGCGCCGTTGATCACGAAAGTACCTCTGTCCGTCATATACGGGATCGGACCCAAGTATACATCTTGGATCACCGTATCGAAGTCCTCATGATCCGGGTCCGTACAGTACAGTTTTAACTTCGCTTTTAAAGGCACGCTATAGGTTAACCCGCGAGCGATACACTCATCGATACAGTAACGAGGCGGATCTATATAGTAATCTAAGAACTCCAACACAAAATTGTTACGGGTATCCGCAATCGGGAAATTCTCGGCAAATACCTTATACAATCCCTCCTTCTTTCTCTTTTCAGGAGGAGTGTCAAGTTGAAGAAAGTCTTGGAACGACTTCAATTGAACTTCGAGAAAGTCCGGATACGGGAACTGATTCTTTATCGAAGCAAAATTAACTCTTTGGTTTTCAGCTGTTGAAGACATCTAGTAAGGAATTTATTGAACTTATTGAAATTA
>ENA-UEQB01003403-UEQB01003403.1-human-gut-metagenome-genome-assembly--contig:-NODE-3403-length-10053-cov-3.577285_pt1 | contig 10053 bp, 10 predicted proteins | sample MGYA00242901_ERZ507918 | MGnify/ENA primary metagenome ERZ507918 (study PRJEB26167, sample SAMN06115405) | human gut metagenome | host: Homo sapiens | place: China:Sichuan | collected 2016-04-06...
TATATCTGCCCTTCACATCCTAAGAAAGCACCACAGAATCTGCTCTCCACGGTAAGTTAAACTCCGGTTTTCCTTATTCAGTCACTCCGCCTTCTACAACAAGACTTTCCTCATAGTCACTGCCATATGTGTCTACTAAAGTAGCTTCATAATCAGCATGGAAGAACTGTTCCTCACCTAAAGTCTTAATTTCGTCATTGATCCAGTCAAGCAAGGTTGTATTTCCTTTAGAAACTGCCGGAGCAATCGTATCATTACTTCCAAGGGAAGGAATCCCTACAGTGTAACCGGTGTTCTGAAGTGCATATGCGATAACCTCGGTGTTATCGTTTACCCATGCAGCACCGCTTCCATTTTCCAGAGCATTCTTCGCAGTTGCATAGGAATCATATTTCTGTAATGGGATATCCGGGTAGTTGTCGATCATGTAAGTCTCTGCCGTTGTTCCTGAGATAACGATCATCTGGTCATTGGAATCCCAGTCATCAAGGCTCTCGATCACTTTACTGTCAGGGGATACCACACCAAGCGCCACATTCATATAAGGAAGTGCAAAGTCAACTTCCTCCGCACGCTCGTCAGTCACGGTAAAGTTTGCAAGAATGATATCCACTTTTCCTGTCTGTAAATATTCGATTCTGTTTGCCGCCTCAGTGGATACGAAGTTCACATCCACTCCAAGATCCTCACCAAGTCTGTTTGCAAAATAAATATCGTATCCCTGATACTCACCATTTTCATCTACATATCCAAATGGATTTTTGTCGGAGAAAACGCCGATATTGATCGTACCGCTCTCTTTGATTTCATCCAAAGTACGATAAACTTCGCTGCTTCCATTGGATACTGTTCCCTCGTCTGCCGCACTTGCATTATTTGCGGTTGCATCACTTGTGCTGCCGCCGCATGCGGTCAGACCTGCCGTAAGTGAAAGTGTTAATACTGCTGCCAAAATCCTGTTCCATTTCTTCATAATAGATGCTCCTTTTCTTCTTGCTATTTCACATGAGTCTTTGCCTCATGAAATTCAAACGTATTCAAAAACTGTTTTGCGCGGTCGGTCTTTGGATGTTCGAAGAACTCTTCCGGAGTTCCCTCCTCCACGATCTTTCCGCCATTTAAAAATATCACACGGTCTGCCACTGCTTTTGCGAACTGCATCTCATGTGTGACGATCATCATTGTGCGCCCCTGGGAAGCAAGGTCTAACATCACATCCAAAACCTCTCTTACCATCTCCGGATCCAGCGCTGCGGTCACTTCATCGAAAAGTAAAATTTCCGGGTGCATACAAAGCGCTCTCACAATCGCGACACGCTGTTTCTGTCCACCGGAAAGCTGTCTCGGATAGCTTTTCGCTTTCTCAGCAAGACCAACCCGCTCTAAAAGCGCCATTGCTTCCTTTTCGGCTTCCTCTTTTTTCCGCTTCTGTACTTTCATTGGTGCCAGTAAAATGTTGTCAAGCACCGTCAAATGCGGAAATAATTCATAACTCTGGAATACCATTCCAATCTTCTGGCGAAGCTCTGCGATGTTTTTGTTCTTCGGATCAATTTTTTCACCATTTAATTTGATCTCGCCGCCCTGAATTGGTTCCAGAGCGTTGATACATCGAAGCATCGTACTTTTTCCACAGCCGCTCGGACCGACAAGGACGATGACCTCTCCCTGATGTACTTCCAGATCGATATCATCCAGAATCAGGTTATCATCATAACTTTTTTTCAAATGTTCTATAGATAACAATGTCTGTTCCAAGAAAGATCACCTCCATTTCCTTTCCAGATATTTTGCAAGCATACTGATTGGCCAGCATGCGATAAAATACAATAAAAATACGGTCAGATAAATTCCAAACGCTGCATTCGGGCTGGACATCCGGTTTGCCTCGATAATCTGCTGTGCCACCTTCAACACCTCGACAACACCGATCATTAGGATCAGGCTGGTCGTCTTGATCATTCGTGTGATCAGGTTGATGGACAGCGGGATCAGTCTCCTGACGGCCTGTGGAATGATAACGTAGAGATAAGTCTGCATTTTGGTAAGTCCCAGCGCCGCACTGCTCTCGTACTGATGTTTTGGGATAGAGATCAGTGCCCCCCGCACAAGGTCGCTCATCTCTGCGGTTCCCCACAGGACAAACACGATGATGGACGCTGTCTCTCCCGATAAATTCCAGCCAAAAGTTCTCGTCGTACTAAAGTAAAACAGGAAAAGTAATACCAACTGCGGCATAATGCGGATAAATTCCAGATACACTCTGAAAATTGCCTTGAGCACTATATTTTTTCTTGTCATCAGCACGCCAAACAATAAACCTAACGGAATACTGATCACAACTGCGATCAGACTGATGCGGAGTGCTACCCAGAGTCCCTGGAGCAGCCTCAGCATATTGCTTCCTTTTAATAAAACCTCAAGCCCCAAATCCGGCATAACGCAGCCTCCTTTCCAGCAGACTGCCCAAAATGGAAATCGGCAATAATAGGATCAGATAGAAAACCACAAGCAGGAATAAACTCTCTGTTGTCTTGTAATAAAGACCGATCAGGTCTTTTGCAGTAAACATCAGATCCATCAGGCTGATCGCACTGAACACGCTCGTTTCCTTCAAAAGGAAAATCACATTCGCTACAAACGCCGGAACGCTGATCGACATTGCCTGTGGCAAAATGATGTACCGCATCGTCTGATAACGGTTCATGCCAAGGCTGTAGGCACTCTCTGTCTGAATTGGCTCGATCGCCTCCAAACCGCTTCGAAAAGCCTCTGCCATGTAACTTCCACCTAAAAATGCAAGTCCGGCAACACCACATGCCTCCGCATTTGTCTGGATTCCGATCTTCGGAAGTCCATAGTAAATAAAGAATAACTGTACCAGCAATGGTGTATTTCTGCTGAGTTCTATGTACACCGCCACAATCTGGCGAAGTACCGGCACTTTATAATACTGGATCGTCGAACAGACAAATCCAACGATAATTGCAAAAACAATTCCGAGGAGTCCAATGCGAAGCGTCAACCAGGCGGCTTTCTCGTACATCGGTAAATATTTTAGAATAAACTCCCAGTTCAAGATGTTCCCCTCCTCTTTCAAAATTTATAGTGCTTATCATAGTTCTTTTATCCTACTATGTCAATAGGAATTGTAGTATTAATTGTATTAAATAAAAAACAATATCGGAATTATATTGTAAAATGGGGATATATGGATTTCATCTTCTATGATTATTATATGAAAAGAAAAGAATTGATTACCTGAAAATAAAAAGATGGGCAGCAATATCGGATAACGGTATTGCTGCCCGGTGCTTATTTCATCTCCTGAATCACACACCCGTGTTCTTTCGATTTTTCATTATAGTTAATTCCTACCAACAAGATGTCCCCCTGATAACCTTTAAGCACACTTGTATACTTTTTATCCAATATCTGATTGAGTGCTTTCTGTTCGGACTGATTCCATTTTAGTTCAACAATGAGTGCTGGTTTCTGGCTTCCTGCTTTCGGAAAGAAAAGAATATCTGCCACACCTTTTCCCGCCGGAATTTCTTCCATCTTAGAATAATAATCCATGCTGCTTAGATAAGCCATCTTAATCACACTGCGTAAAGCCTGCTCATTATTATAAAACACCGATGCAGTATCCTCATTATGAATCTCGTTCACAATCTCAGCTACTTTTCTTCCATCTTTTTCCCAAGTTGCCTGCAATATTGAATCTGAACGCAGTACCGCCTTCATCAGTTCAGTACGATTTCCATTTTTTATTGCACGGATAAACTCTTCCCTGATTTCCACATTCGGTATAGAAACACATCGTGTGTCCTCATCATAAGCAAGATATCCGAGATGGATCAATAAAGTCAGCACATCGTCCCTACTTTTCATAGAAGTCATATCATTCTGAAAAGATCCCGTATCCACTTCACATTTTTCGCCGCCAAGCATATCAACCACAGTATCTTTCAAGCCATCAAAATTCATGTCAATATAATTGCGAAGTGCCTCATATGTTTCCGTCTTAGTCCAATAGCTGCTATATTTATCTCTCAAAATTGATGCCATCACCGATTTCGGGTTATAAACGTGAACACCTCCAACGATATATCCATCATACCATTCCTGCATAATGGTATAATCTTTGTCATATTTTTGACATAAACTTTTTACTTCCTCCGTTGTAAAACCGATATATTCCTGCAATGGTCTAGGCTCAACCATGGAATACTCATAAAAATCACTGACCGCAGATTCATGTCCGTATTTTTTTATTGGAAGAATACCCGTCATGTAAACGCCAGCAAAAAGTTGATCTGTCAGACTGCTCTTGAAAAGGGAACGGAGCAGTAAAATGTAATTATCCAGAATTTCATCTGCCCCTTTACACTCACGGAACATGGCATCCCACTCATCAATAATCAATATTAATTTGCGTCCCGTAATCTGGTTCATTTTACACAGAGAATCTACCAATCTGTGCTCCGCCGCTATTTCCGGATAAGACTGTGCAAGATCATCTATAATCTCCTGCTCTATCTGAGCTACCAACATATCACTCTGCTTTAAAGTTGATAAAAACAGCGTGATATCGAGATAAATCACATCATATTGATTCAGATTCTGTTCAAATGACGCTGCTTCTGCAATCTTCAAATCTGCAAAAAGGTCTCTGGAATCACATCCACGGCTATAATAAGCACACAGCATTTTGGTGGCAAATGACTTTCCAAACCGTCTTGGTCTGCTGACACAGATTAATTTTTGCGGTGTATTCAGACAACGATTCATAAAATCAATCAAACCAGATTTATCAACGTATTCACTATTTCTGATAGAACGAAACCCGGCATTTCCAATATTTAAATATTTTCCAATCAATTTTTGTTTCTTCTGAACAGAAGTCATATTCTCCATATCACTTTCCTTTCTAAAATCTAGTCCACCGTAGACTACTTTTCCATCTTCAACTTCGGAAACGGAATGATATCCGGCTGATTTTCCCTATGCTCTCCGATGAATTTTTCCATCCAGACCATGTCATACCAGCGGTGGAACTTATAACCGCACTGATGGAAAGTTCCAACCATCGTATAACCCAGTTTTTCATGAAACAGCACGCTGTCCTTCGTCAGATATTCATCTTCCGCCTGTGGATAAGCAATGCAGGCATTGACATTTAAAATACCCTGCTGCTTCAAAATATTTTCCAGCTCTTCATAAAGCCTTCTGCCGATCCCGCTGCGTTTCTGCTCCATATCCACATAAATGGATGTCTCCACTGACCAGTCATATGCCGCTCTCTCTTTGAATGGACTGACATAAGCATAGCCTGCGATTTTTCCATCCTTTTCCGCTATCAGGTACGGAAAACGCTCCAATGTATGTCTGATCCTGCCACGGAACTCCTCTATGGACGGCACAACATATTCAAACGTGATCGCTGTCTGCTCAATATATTTTGCGTAGATTGCAAGAATCTCCTCTGCATCCGCCTCTGTTGCAACTCGAATCGTTGTCATAGTTTCCCTGCCTCTTTTCCATTCAGTATTCCATCTGCAAAACTATATCTTTGATGTTTTCTTCTGCTCACGCAATCACATTTCAAACGCCTGCTTAATGCTGTCATAATGTAAGAAGATCCCCTGCTCTGCAAACTCCCTGATCTGGTCTGGCGTTGCAAACATGTAGCCATCTGTTTCCTCTGTCTGAAGATGCAGGTCTTTGTCGTCAATATCCATGACAAAACGGTAAACGTCCACAAAATAATTGTCACCCTCACCCGGATTTTCTCTCTTATAGGTAAATAAATAGCCGCCCTCGGCATTTCCGGCATCCAGTCCTGTCTCCTCTTTCACTTCGCGAAGGACTGCCTCGTAAGACTCCTCGCCAGCCTGTGCTGCGCCGCCGGATACTTCCCACCAGCCCGGTGCCCATGCCTTTGTCATGACGCGCTTTGTGATAAGAAACGTTTGATCAGGTCTTGCCACAACACCGAGCACTGTCAGATGATATTCGCCATCCTTTAAACACCAGTCGTTGCGCTTCATTGTGCGTCCTGTCGGCTTTTTATCTGCATCATAAATATCCCATAATTCCATCGTTTTCTCTCCTGTTTATACATGCTATTTATCCCATCTTATCATTTCACTATAGGCAATGCAAACCTCATTTTCATCATTCCGGTTGACATTATTTAATCTTTTATACCAATTTTTGCTTACTTTTTATCATTTACTAATTTGTTTATAATTGCTATAATACACGTTAGCCGTGATTTTAACCAAAATCAGCTATCAAAATTTATTACTTTTTACCATAAAAATTCGAGGTTTTACAGATGAGTGAAACAAAAAAAATGACCAACGAGCGTCCTGTATACGCTTTTAACCGAAAAATTTTCTGTGAGGGAATGCGTGACGGTATTCCGATTGCTTTAGGCTATCTGGCGGTATCGTTTTCTCTTGGAATTGCCGCAAGAAATGCCGGTTTAACCGCCTTTCAGGGATTTCTTGCAAGTTTACTGAACAATGCTTCTGCCGGTGAGTACGCCGCATTTACGCTGATCGCTGCAAATGCAACCTATCTGGAAGTCGCAATTATCACACTGATCTCCAATGCACGCTATCTGCTGATGAGCTGTGCGCTCACCCAGCGTTTTGCACCCGGAACACCTTTTTTTCACCGGCTGATCATCGCCTATGATGTGACGGATGAATTGTTTGGGATCACCATTGCGCGCCCCGGCTATCTGAATCCTTTCTATACGTATGGAGCGATCGTGCTGGCTGCGCCCGCCTGGTCGGTCGGTACCGCACTCGGAATCATGGCTGGCAATGTATTGCCGCTTCGGGTGGTTAGCGCCCTGAGTGTCGCACTTTACGGAATGTTCCTTGCGATCATTATACCGCCTGCAAGAAAAGATAAAGTGGTCGCTGCGCTTGTCGCCATCAGCTTTGCACTTAGCTTTGCTGGTTCTTATCTCCCGGTTGTTTCTTCCATGTCAAGCGGCACAAGAACAATTATTTTAACCGTTGTGATTTCTTCTGCTGCTGCAATTTTGTTTCCAAGGAAAACGGAAGCATAATAAATATGCTTCCGTAAGTGAGGTTTTCTATGACACATAATAATTTTATTTATATCGCCGTGATGGCTCTTGTATCTTATGCCATCCGTGTTTTGCCTTTGACGCTGATCCGCAAACCGATCAAAAACCAGTTTATCCAGTCCTTTTTATATTACGTTCCATATGTGACGCTGGCTGTCATGACATTTCCTGCGATTGTCGAAGCAACACAGAGCACTGTAGCCGGTGCCGTTGCACTCGTCGTCGGTATCCTAGCAGCATGGTTTGGTGCAAGTCTGTTTCAGGTGTCTGTGGCATGCTGTGCGGTTGTGTTTGTGATTGAGTTGTTTTTGTAGAGTTTCTTTATTGTGCACCTCCACACTGCACGTATTATCATTTTAATTTGTTATGTGCAAGATTATCTTGCACATTTTATTCATTTTTATGATATTGTGCAAATTGATTCTGCGCATTTTGCTGTCACTTTATCCATTTTCCTATAACAGAAAAAATCCCCGGCGGGCTGTTTCTGATATGCTCATACTCAAGTCCGTCAGGGATTGATTCATTTCTGACAAAATTTGTGCTTATTTACTTTCCATCCATTATCATTATAATAGAAATTTTATTTCCTGATCTGATTCAGTCTGTCATTTATTGCAAGCAATTGTTCTTTACTCACTTCGTTTGTTTTCTCTGCTTCTCCGGGCTGGCTTGTCATCTGACTGGTAAGTCCCATCATATTGATCATTCGGAGTACTGTGAATCCACTCAGCATCTTCATCATGCCACTGTTCATTCCACCGCCTTGTGCCTTTGCCTGTCCAAAGCTCTGAAACAATTCCTGCATGACTTTATTTCCATCCTCATTCGACATAATATCGCCCACCGTATCATTTAACGAGAAGAAACCATCCGGTGCCGTGATATCAAACCAATTTAAAACAGCACCTTTTTCTGTCAGACGGTACGCTTCATTAAACTTCTCAACTTTTTTGATAAAGCTTTCATCCCGGCATTCGCCTGCCACTGCTAGAAGCTTTGTCTCACCATGATTCGGTACTTCAAAGTAAAAGAAATGATCAGAAGCTTCTTTTTTGCCAAGACTCTCCCCATTTGCAAAAAGTTCCACTGTCTTCTGGTTCGAATATACGGTGACTTTTGTCACATTCTCAACACGGTCAACGTAACGTTTTCCACAAATATGAACGAATGGTTCGTCCGACAGCCATGCTTTATATGCATAAAAGGCATCTTTCTTATATTTGCGGTCAAATGTCACCAGCCCTTTATGGTTCATGCCATTTTCACCGCCTTCGTTTCTGGCATCTGCTGCGAAATCAAACATATTCCATACGTGCGTTGCCCAGATATATGGTCTTGTATACAATTGTTTGATCAATTCCTCATGATAATGTGCCTGATATTCCTCTGTATAATCTCCCTGCTTCGGATCTGAGGTATGCCAATTCAGTGCTTCACATCCATATTCACTCATGCCGATCGGGATCTTTGGAAACTCTTTGTGGAATTCATCCATCCACGGACCATTCATCGAAGTGTCTCCACCATACCATCCAAAATAATGATTATAAGAAACTACATCCGGGATCTGAATATACGGATTATGCATGTCACACATCGAAACTACCGCCATAGTTGTCAGCCTTGTAGGATCCATCTCATGTGCAAGGTCATTTAATATGTGATGGTTTTCCATAAGGTCTTCGTCTGCTTCACCTGACATCGTAATTTCATTGGATAATCCCCATACGACAATACTTGGATGGTTGTAATTCTGAACAATCAGCTCCTTCATCTGACTGATCGTATTTTCACGTCCGTTTTTCATGTGCTGGGAAATATACGGAATTTCTGCCCATAATACAAGCCCCTTTTCATCACACAGATCATAGAAATATTGTGCATGCTGATAATGTGCCAGCCGGATCGTTGTAGCACCCATTTCACAGATTAAATCAATATCTTCTCTGTGATGTTCCGGAAGAAGCGCATTTCCATTTCCTGCCCGGTCCTGATGTCTGGACACACCACGCAGTGGATAGCTATTCCCATTTAAGAAAAATCCCTTATCAGGATCAATTGTGAAGGTACGGCATCCAAATCGTGTACTGACACTATCTATGCATACGCCGTCTTCCATTAAGCGTACAGTCGCTGTATACAAATATGGATCTTTGCGTCCATTCCAAAGATGTACATCTGTTATTTCCAGATTGACCTGTTTATCCGAAATCCCTGTTTTGGTTTCTGCTGCAAGAACACCTTCAGCATCTGTAATCTGATATACCAGCTGCTGACCTGCTTTTTCCCCGCTTAAAAATACTTCCACGGCAATTTTTGCATTTTTTTGTTCATCAAACTTTTGCTTACCCCCATTGCTTCGATGAAATCGCTTATTTCGACGGCAATTTTTGCATTTTTGTCTGCTACCTCTGGTGTCACTTTCAATCCATTTCCACCATAATAGTCCAGATCAAAATGAGACTTATTTACAGCAATGATATTTACATCCCTGTACATTCCACCATAAAAAGTAAAATCCGCTTTCTGTGGGTATACCCTGTCATTTGCACTATTGTCCACGGCAACCACGATCAGATTCTTTCCATCTGTAAGTGCGTCCGTCATATTCACCCGCCAGGTTGAGTATCCACCATCGTGATGATCAAGGTGATTTCCATTCACATAAACATCAGCAGATGCATTCACTCCCAGAAATTCCAGATAATACTGTTCTCCCTCCGGAAGTTCCTCTTTCTGGACTTCTTTCGCATAAAAACAGGTTCCACGGTAGTAATCGTTTCCACCATCCTGTCCGTCAATCGCATTCCAGGTATGAGGCAGATTCACCCAATACCAATTTTGTGGCATAGCAACCGGAGGCTTTATCGCTTCCTTGCTAAATGCCCATTTTTCGTTTAAGTTAAAAATTTCTCTCATTTATTCCTCTTTCTCAGGCT
>ENA-UEQB01003404-UEQB01003404.1-human-gut-metagenome-genome-assembly--contig:-NODE-3404-length-10051-cov-4.399138_pt1 | contig 10051 bp, 5 predicted proteins | sample MGYA00242901_ERZ507918 | MGnify/ENA primary metagenome ERZ507918 (study PRJEB26167, sample SAMN06115405) | human gut metagenome | host: Homo sapiens | place: China:Sichuan | collected 2016-04-06...
GTAGCTGCTCTGGCAGTAGCTTTATTGAGTGTGACAGCCGTTATGGCGAAAGATATCCGTACGGCAGTGTTCAAAGTATCGCAGATGCATTGTGAAAATTGTGAACGAAAAGTGAAAGATAACATCAAGTTTGAGAAGGGAGTAAAAGAGTTTTCTACAGACTTGAAAACGAAAACCGTTTCTATCACTTATGACGCTGACAAGACAAATGTAGAGAAACTGAAAGCCGGATTTAAGAAGTTTAATTATGAAGCTGAGTTTGTGAAAGAAGCAAAGCAGACAGAAAAGAAGTAATTGAACAAACGTCCCGGAGAGATTGTTTTAATAGGGATGAGTAAGTAGTGATAAGTGATTAGCAAGCTACGCTGTATGCCGTATGGTACTTATCACTCATTGCTTATCACTACTCACTCATCATTATTCACTAATCGCTAATTAATAATATTATGAGTACTATTACAAAGAAAGCGTTTCCTGTGCTGAACATGCACTGTGCAGGATGTGCTAATAATGTTGAAAAGACAGTTCGCAAGTTGCCGGGTATTGTAGATGCTTCGGTCAATCTTGCTACCAATACACTCTCTGTCTCATATGAAGCCGACAAACTGACTCCCGGAGAAATTCGTGCCGCCGTGTTGTCCGGTGGCTATGACCTTATAATAGAAGAGGGTAATCTTAAGGAAGAGCGGAAAGAAGAGGCGCAACAGCAACATTACCGAAAGCTGAAGATGCAAGTTATCGGAGCTTGGGTTTTTGCTATCCCGATGCTGCTTCTTTCTATGGTTTTTATGCATGTACCATACTCGAATGAGTTGCAGTTGTTACTTACCCTTCCGGTGATGATACTTTTTGGTGGTTCGTTCTATACGGGTGCCTGGAAGCAAGCTAAGTCGGGGCGTAGTAATATGGATACTTTAGTCGCTTTGAGTACCTCTATTGCATTTTTGTTTAGTGCATTCAATACTTTTTTCCCCGAATTCTGGTATGATCGGGGATTGGAACCACATGTCTATTATGAAGCCTCCGTCGTTATCATCGCTTTTGTATTGACGGGTAAGTTAATGGAAGAGCGTGCCAAAGGTAATACTTCAACTGCTATCAAAAAACTGATGGGGTTACAACCCAAAGTGGCGCGTATCGTGCGTAATGGCATTGAAGAAGAAGTTCTGATCGATCAGTTACAGGTGGGCGATCTTGTGGTGGTCCGCCCTGGTGAACAAATTCCTGTGGATGGGATTCTTGCCGAAGGAGAATCTTTTGTAGACGAAAGTATGATAAGCGGTGAGCCTATTCCTGTCGAAAAGAAGCAAGGAGACAAGGTGCTTGCCGGAACAATCAATCAACGAGGTTCTTTTATAATAAAGGCTTCACAGGTAGGAAGTGAGACGGTATTGGCACGTATCATTCGTATGGTGCAAGAGGCTCAGGGAAGTAAGGCCCCCGTACAACGTATCGTTGACCGTGTAACGGGAATTTTCGTTCCTGTGGTTCTTGGTATTGCCATACTTACTTTTGTGCTTTGGCTGGTAATAGGTGGAACAGAATACTTCTCATATGCCATGCTTTCTGCCGTTTCGGTATTGGTAATTGCCTGTCCGTGTGCTTTGGGACTTGCCACACCTACCGCACTTATGGTGGGCATTGGCAAAGCTGCCAGTCAGCACATTCTGATAAAAGATGCTGTGGCCTTGGAGCAGATGCGCAAGGTCGATGTAGTGGTACTCGATAAAACCGGAACGCTTACAGAAGGACATCCTACTGTAAGCGGTTGGTTATGGGCACAAACGCAGGAAGAGTGTTTCAAGAATGTTCTTTTGGCTGCAGAAATGAAATCGGAGCATCCACTTGCCGGAGCCATTGTCACCTCTCTGCAAGACGAGGAAAAAGTAGTACCTGCACCGCTTGAAAGCTTTGAAAGTATTACAGGGAAAGGAGTGAAGGTGATTTATGAAGGCGATTTGTTCTGGGTAGGTAGCCACAAGTTGCTTAAAGATTTCGACGCCATTGTTACGGATGTAATGGCAGATATGCTTGTGCAATATGAGTCCGAAGGAAACGGAATCATTTATTTTGGTCGTGAGAATCAGTTGTTGGCTATTATTGCTGTTACGGATGCGATAAAATCTACCTCTTCCGAAGCTGTGAAGGAACTGAGACGCCAAGGTATTGATATTTGTATGCTGACAGGTGACGGACAACGTACAGCTTTGGCGGTAGCGGGAAAATTAGGTATCGATCGTTTTATTGCAGATGCCTTGCCGGATGACAAAGAAGACTTTATCCGTGAATTGCAATTACAGGGAAAGACTGTAGCAATGGTGGGCGACGGAATTAATGATTCGCAGGCATTGGCTCTGGCGGATGTCAGTATAGCTATGGGGAAAGGAACGGATATTGCAATGGACGTAGCTATGGTTACTCTGATGACTTCTGATTTGCTGTTGCTTCCGAAAGCATTCAACTTATCCCGGCAGACAGTGAGACTTATCCATCAAAACCTGTTCTGGGCATTTATCTATAATCTCATAGGTATTCCCATCGCTGCCGGCGTACTCTTCCCATTGAATGGATTACTACTGAATCCGATGCTTGCAAGTGCTGCTATGGCATTCTCAAGTGTGAGTGTCGTATTAAATTCACTGAGTTTAGGAAGAAGGAAGTGATTTTAGAGTTATGATTTATGGAGTGTGATTTATTGTGCTGCTCTATTGGAGTTTTAATATAAATCATACTTCATAAATCATAATTCTCTTTTATCTTTGCCCTTATGAAAACAACTGTAATTGATTGGAATCTTATCCCATATGCCGAAGCCTGGCAACGGCAGACAGAATATTTTGACACCCTTGTCCGTGCCAAACAAAACGGAGAAGAGTATGAGAACGTCATAATCCTGTGCGAACATCCTCCTGTTTATACTTTGGGGCGTAGTGGAAAAGAAAACAATATGCTTTTGAGTGAAGCACAATTAGAAAAGATTGGCGCTACACTTTACCATATTGATCGTGGTGGAGATATAACTTATCATGGTCCGGGACAGTTGGTTTGCTATCCCATTCTAAATCTTGAAGAGTTCGATCTGGGATTGAAAGAATACGTACATTTACTGGAAGAAGCCGTCATTCGTGTTTGTACTTCCTATGGTATCACTGCCGGAAGGCTGGAGAAAGCAACCGGAGTGTGGTTGGAAGGAGATACTTCCCATGCCCGTAAGATTTGTGCGATAGGAGTGAGGAGTAGCCATTATGTCACAATGCATGGACTGGCGTTGAATGTAAATACCGATTTGCGTTATTTCAGCTATATACATCCCTGTGGGTTTATAGATAAAGGCGTTACTTCACTGCGTCAGGAACTGGGATCTGAAATCCCAATGTCCGAAGTGAAGCAACGCCTTGAACTTGAAATAAAGAGCCTGCTTACGCGATCCTGAATTTGTTATTTCAGAGCTTTAGCGATAGCCTTTTCAACCATTGGCTGCATGATTTCATATCCTTTCTTGTTGGGATGTACGCCATCTTTTGACAAATCGGCAGGCAATCCGTTTCTATCATCAGCCATTGCAGAGAAGTAATCCAGATAAATAAATTTATTCTTTTCTGCGTAAGCTTTGATCCATTTGTTCAGTTCCGGAATCTTCACATTAGGTTCCATACCCGGACGCCAGGGATAATCAAATGCGGGAAGTACAGAGCAGAGGATTACTTTGATACCATTTGCTTTGGCAAGCTGGGCCATAGAAGCCAGATTGTCTTCTATCATTTCAAGGGTAGAAGGGCCTGTATTTCCTGCTATATCGTTTGTTCCGGCAAGTATCACTACCACCTTCGGCTGTAAGTCAATCACATCCTGGCGGAAGCGAATCAACATTTGCGGAGTAGTCTGTCCGCTAATGCCACGATTGATATAAGGACGGTCTTTGAAAAACTCCGGGCAGTTGTGGAGCCATCCGATTGTAATGGAGTTACCCATAAATACGACACGTTTTTCTCCTTTTGCAGGAGCGCCCAGTGCAGCGTTGTCCTTCTGGAATTGTTTTAAGTTAGCCCAATCCTGTGCGGCAATGTTGCCACTCATAAGGAACAGGCTGATGAGTAAAAGATAAATAGTTTTCATTCTTTTTGTCGTTTCCATCGTTGTTTTTATTTTTTCATTCTGATAACGCGTATTCCTGTCCAACTGTTGTTACGGTCGAGCAGGCGGCTCAGTGCAAGTTTTTCTACTAATACTTTCCCTTTTGAAGAAGAGGCATGAAGCATACATAGATTGCCTTTTATATAAATGGCAATCCCCATATGAGCTACATCCAATCCCGGGGTGTTTGTAGTAATGGCGATGATGTCTCCGTTTTTAATCCAGGGAAGTCCCGTTACGGGCAATGCATCTTTGGGTAACCAATGAACTTCCTGTCCTGTCAACGCTTTTTCATAACCTGCCATTTTACTGACATTGGCCGGGGAGTTAGCAAGTTGTTTATACTGTTGCGGATGAGTAGACATGTACGAGAGAGATAATTTCTGTGTATATGGGCTATTGGCAGCGGTTACATCTTCCATGATTCCTTCACGTACTCCGTTGTTTATCCAATCGGCAATGTAGTGTAAACGTGAAGTGTATCCGTCAATCTTTCCGTCACGATACCGGATGCGTTGCAGATTCTCTGCGAAATCACCCTCACGCATATCTTTACCCTGGGTGGGGCAGAGAGACATGGCAAGCACATATTCTACAAGAGTGGTGCAGTCTACTTCGTCGCAATTGATAATAAGATCTTCTTCGTCATCCATTTCCAGCGTGTGGGCAGTGTATGGAGTATCGATGAATGTCTGGGCATTGGTTAGCATAAGATTTGTTTCCTGTTGCGCTGCAACCGGGCCGCCTGATAAACAGGCGGCCAGTAAAAATGAACTGATTGTTTTCATTATTAATATTGATAAATTAAGTTTCTGAAATCGGTTTTACGGCCGAAAGGAACCAGTGTAAAGCCGTATTCAACAGCATTCTGTGCACCGGTACGAATCAGGTAAGGCTCGTGTGCAAGTGCTCCCCAGCTATTATCACCACCGACACCCATCATGCGGTAATCGATAAAGAGATCTACCATCTTTTCCGGTTTCGGATCTGTGAGATGGCGATGGTCGGTTTCGGCTGTACGTGGGGCAGCGTTGTGCAGATCGTCTCCACTATCAAGGGTTTCGAGCGGATAGTTTGAGGCGTTCATTTCGAAAGTACGGTCGGCTACAAGGAGTAATCCTGCACCGGATTTATTGGTAAGTGCACACCAGTAAATATCTGTACGGTGATTGTTTTCCTGTGGGCGAATGTAGGGTTCGTACATCTTTTTGATAGGAGTGGAGTATTCACCAAAGAACTGTGAAGTACGGCGGTCACGATAGTTTTCTTCCGGTCCGCGTCCGTAGTAAGTCAGTGTGGTGAATGTTTCCGGCATTTGCATACGCAGGCCGATACGTGGAATCATCGGAGTCTTTTCATTGGCTGCCACAAAGCGGTTATCTACCTTTATTACTCCGTTTGTGTAAATTTTGTAAGTGATATCCCAAGTTGCGTCAGTTTGCGGGAATTGGTAAGTACAGGTCACTTCTCCGTTACGGGCATTGAAAGAGGCAGCTGTTATATCTTGATAACTTGCTTCTTTCCATACTCCCAGTTTGCGTGCCAGTCCTGCACCATAATCATTGTCAATCGGTGCACGCCAGAAGTTAGGGTGTAATCCTTGTCCGTTGAGAATGTACTCTGTTCCGTTGTATTGGTAGGAGACGAGCAGTCCACTCTTCTTATCGAAAACAGCCTTGAAGTTCTTTCCTGAATAGATAACCTGTGTATCTGTTTCCTTCATGGGTGCAACTTCTTGCTGAGCCACTTTGTCTTTGTGGAAAGTATAGATGTAGTTCTGTTCACGGGCTATTACTGTTCCTACCGGAAGGAATGGTTCCGCAATGCGGACAGTAGCATAAAATTCGATACGTACATCGCCGGTATTGGTTTGTGCCTGCGGGATACCTTTCAGTTGTACGGTTACCGTCTCGCACGGTGCCCCGCTGACCTGGAATTTATCTGTATAGATCTCTTTTCCATGATCGCGAATAATGTAGTGATAATTATACTTATCCAGATTGGTAAAGCTGAAATCGTTGCGCAAATCGACTGTTCCCTTGTCTTTATTGAAGTTGATGAACTTGATATTCTGATATACTTTACCCATTTCTGTGGTTTGTGGTTTCACAGTCCGATCCGGATAAACAACACCATTGATGCAGAAATCTCCGTCTGAAGGAGTGCCAATGGCTCCGTAATCACCACCGTAAGTCCAGTATTTACGTCCGTCGGTAGTTTTCTCTGCAAATCCCTGATCTACCCAGTCCCAGATGCAACCACCCTGTAAGAGCGGGTACTTCTCTATAACGTCCCAGTACTCCTGGAAGTTACCCAGACTGTTTCCCATAGCATGTGCATATTCACACAAAATGAGTGGGCGGGTATGCTTCTGATCTTTTGCGTATTTCTCGATGTCGGCAGGCCGTGTGTACATCGGACAGTAGATATCCGAATTCCATTCCAGATGTGCCTGTTCGTATTGCACCGGACGACTGTCGAGTTCTTTCAGTGCACTATAAGTCTTGTAGAAGTTAATACCGTTTCCGGCCTCATTTCCCAATGACCAGACAATCACCGAAGGATGGTTCTTATCACGTTCGTACATGTTGATGGTACGGTATAGGTGTGCATCCATGAATAGACGATTGTTGGCCAGAGTACCACCTACTTCGCGGTTATACCCCATTCCGTGAGATTCGATATTGGCTTCATCAATTACATAGATTCCATATTCATCACATAGTTCGTAAAAACGTTCTTGTTGTGGATAGTGGCAGGTGCGGATGGTGTTTACGTTGTACTTCTTCCAGAGTTCGAAGTCTTTCAACATCAGCTCTTCAGTGACGTAATGTCCGGTGTGTTCATCGTGTTCGTGTACATTTACACCTTTTACGAGAATTGGTTTACCATTGACACAAAGCTGGTTATTTTTCATTTCCACGGTACGGAAACCTACTTTCACACTGGTTGCTTCCATTACCTCACCACTTTCGGGTTTCTTCAAGCTGATAACAAGGGTGTAAAGGTAAGGAGTTTCAGCTGTCCACTGTTTAGGGCTTTTGATGATATTGTCATCAAAAACAAATTCGGTCAGGCTCTGAGAGATTCCGGGAGCAGGCATTGCTTTCACAGCATAGTCTGAAGTAGCTACCTGTTGTCCGTCTTTATCAAGAAGTTTGTAAGAGATAACATACGAAGGATATATCGGTTTGCTACTGTTGGCTATTTTAATTTTAAATTTCAGGATACCGTTATTATAGTCGGCATCCAACGGGCTTTCTACTTTAAAATCTACAATACGAAGCTGGGGTTGTGCATAGAGATAGACATCTCTCTCGAAACCACTCAGCCGCCAGAAGTCCTGGCACTCCAGATAGTTGGCATCCGAAAAGCGGTGAATTTGTACGGCAAGCACATTCTTACCGGGTTTCACCTGTTTCGTGATGTTGAACCGGGCAGGAGTCTTTGCATCTTTATTCATACCGATGAATGTTCCGTTCAGGTAATAGAATGCTGCACCTTTGGTTCCGTCAGCACTGAGGAATATCTCTTTTCCATCCCAGTTGGCAGGGAGGTTAAAATCACGGCGATAGGTACCTGTCGGGTTCCATTCTTCCGGTACATACGGAGGGTTGGGTTTGTCCCAATAGGGGGCATAGCCCGGTGAACAAAACTCGTAAGAGGTATTTACATAGATGGGAATTCCGAAACCTTGTCGCTCCCAGTTACCGGGAACTTCAATATCTGCCCAGGCACTTACATCTTTCTCAGGAAGCATGAAGTCAGTAGGGCGGGTAGAGAAGCTGTCTACATAGTTGAATTTCCATTTGCCATTCAACGAGAGGCGGAGAGTACCGTCTTTGCGGTTGTTTACCGTTGCATCTTTTTCGTTGGTGTACGATGTGAAGGTACTGCGGGGAGTTTCACGATTGATACTGGTTAGATTTGGGTCGGTTATCTGTTTGTAACGATCCCCCTGGGCTGTGGAGCTCAGAGGGAGTATTACGAAACATGCAACCGTTAACAGGTTTTTCATGAAGATAGTTTTTATATTGTTACTTTGAGAAATATTACTTCACTTTCATCGAAGCTTTAATGAAATAAAGAATCAACAATGCATAAGCACCCAGAGCAAGTACCTGCGACCAGGTATTATTCAGCCACGCATCATTCACCAAATTGATACCGCCAAAACGCATCGCTGCACTCACAACACCCATTAATGCACCACCGGCAATGAAACCGGAAGCAAGTAACGTACCTTTTTCGCCACGTTCAGTGTTCAGTGAAGTGTCTTTGCTGCGGCTGGTCACATACCAGTTAATGGCTCCACCTACTACTAAAGGCACGTTCAGTTCCAACGGGATGAACATACCCAGTGCAAAAGCAAGAGCAGGAATCTTACAGAGTGTCAGAATGATAGCTAATACCGCACCGATGCCGTAAAGCAACCAGGGTGCACCTACACCACTCATCAGTGGTTCGATAACGGCTGCCATAGCATTTGCCTGTGGTGCAGCCAGCGCTCCGCTTGTGAAACCATATGTTTTATTCAGGATAATCATGACTCCGCCTACCGTAGCAGCCGAAACAATTGTTCCTAAAAATTTCCATGCCTCCTGTTTGGCAGGAGTACTTCCCAGCCAGTAACCAATTTTCAAGTCGGTAATGAAACCACCTGCCATGGACAAGGCTGTACATACTACACCACCCATCACCAACGCAGCCACCATACCCGAAGGGCCTTTCAATCCTACAGCTACCATTACAACAGAAGCCAGAATAAGCGTCATCAGTGTCATACCCGAAACTGGGTTGGTACCAACAATTGCAATTGCATTGGCGGCTACTGTAGTAAACAGGAAAGAGATGCCTGCCACTAATACGATAGCTACTATTGTATGTATCAGATCACCTTGCATTACGTCAAAGTAGAAGAACAGGAAAATCAGAATCAGTGTAATAATAGAACCGATAGCAATAATCTTCATAGAAAGGTCACGTTGCGTACGAATGATGTTTTTCTCAACATTCCCTTTGCCACCCATCTCTTTGGCAGCCAACCCTACAGCACTCCTGATAATGCTCCATGATTTGATAATACCGATAACACCAGCCATAGCAATACCACCGATACCGATACTCTTTGCATAGTATTTGAATATCTCTTCGGGACTCATCATACCTACGGTGTTAGTGATTTCCGGGTTCCATGCATTCAGTACGCTATCTCCCCAAAACATTGATATACCTGGTACAATAACCCACCATACCACCAGTGAACCGGCACAAATGATAGATGCATATTTCAATCCGACGATATACCCCAGACCTAATACTGCAGCACCTGTATTTACTTTGAATACCAACTTGGCTTTTTCTGCCAGCATTTCACCGGCGCTGCATACACGGGTGGTAAAGTTTTCATTCCACCAGCCGAAAGTAGCCACAATAAAATCGTATAAACCACCGATCATACCTGCCATCAATAACGGCCTGGCCTGGCTGCCTCCTTTTTCACCGGATATGAGTACCTGTGTGGTTGCCGTGGCTTCCGGGAAGGGGTATTTACCATGCATATCACTAACGAAGTATTTGCGGAAAGGGATAAGAAACAAAATCCCCAATACACCACCCAACAGCGAACTGATGAATACCTGCATGAAGGTGACTGTCATCTCCGGATATTTAACTTGCAGAATGTACAAAGCGGGGAGTGTAAAGATGGCTCCGGCTACGATAACACCCGAACAAGCACCAATAGACTGGATGATCACATTTTCTCCTAATGCATTTTTTCGTTTTGCCGCGCCGGAAACACCTACTGCAATGATAGCAATAGGAATGGCAGCTTCAAATACCTGACCTACTTTCAGTCCCAGGTAGGCAGCGGCTGCCGAAAAAAGCAAGGCCATGGTGATACCCCAGGTGACTG
>ENA-UEQB01003405-UEQB01003405.1-human-gut-metagenome-genome-assembly--contig:-NODE-3405-length-10043-cov-6.462874_pt1 | contig 10043 bp, 10 predicted proteins | sample MGYA00242901_ERZ507918 | MGnify/ENA primary metagenome ERZ507918 (study PRJEB26167, sample SAMN06115405) | human gut metagenome | host: Homo sapiens | place: China:Sichuan | collected 2016-04-06...
GGAACGTAAGTGTCGGAGCAGTTTTGTTTACCGGAAAAACCCAGATAGACGGGTTTTTTGCTATGCAAAAGCATAGAAAAATAAGAAATGTGCCAGTTCCTCGCTCCTGCGGGGCAGCCGGAAATGATGAAGAAAAACTATTTGTGCAGGTTCGCGGTGCGCTGTTCATGCATGAAGCTTTATGGAGAATGAGGCGGCATATTGAGATCCCGGCCCCATCTATCGCTCACGCCTTTTCTTCTTCCCGGATGAACATGATAAAAAAGCTGACGGCCAGCAGTACACAGGAGACCCAGATGCCCCGTTCGGCCATGTGCGCCGACAACAGCGCCCCCAGTCCCGCACCTATGGCAAACAGGCCGATGACGCCGAAATAGGTCAGCGCCTTACAGAGCACCTCCCGGTCATGGGTGTGGAAATAGACGCACAGGGCTTCCGTGCCGCTGCGCATATTGCCGATGCACATGGTACTGGCGTAGGCGTGGCCCCGGACCTTGCGGAAGGTCTGCACCTGCATGGCACAGACAAAGGACACAACGGCGTTGGCGAAGGTGTTGGCCTCCTGCGGCAGAAAGCCCACCGCAAACAGCAAAACGATCTCCGCTAAAATAATCATCTGCCGCCAGTGCACCTTCTCCGTGTACTTGAAATGGCGGTGGATGCACTCCGCCGCGAAGATCCCCAGCAGAAATGACAGCACCGGGATGAGATACCGGGCGCTGTGCCGCCACTGGCCGTCAAACAGATAGGCGCTGCACAGTACGATGTTGCCTGTTTGGGCATTGGCAAACACCTTGCCCCGGCAGAGATAGGTATAGGCGTCCTGCAAGCCGCCGGAGAGAATGATAAACGAGGCGGTCAGCAGGGATTCCGACATCTGGCCGTGATGATTCCGGAGGTTCACAATCAAGACTCCTCTTCAAGTGTTCTCATAGCTCAGCGTCTGCTGTTCCAGTGTTCTTTGGTCCGCAGGCGGCTGATGGCCCGGGCCAGCTGGGCCTCCGCGTTCCGGTGCTCCTGCATACTTTTCTTTTGCAGAAGGGCCTCCTTCGCGGCGTCCTCCGCCCGTCTTGCCCGGTTGACGTCAATGTCCTCCGGCCGCTCCGCCGTGGACACCAGAAGCATGACCTCCCCCGCTTCGACCTTCACCAGTCCGGCGGAAACGGCCGCTGTCCGCAGCGGGCCGCCCACCGGCTGAAACCGTAACTCCCCCGGCACCACAGCCGCGATCATATTGCTGTGGTGGGAGAGGATCCCCGTTGCGCCGTCCGTACAGGGAACCACCATGAATTCGCAGTCACCGTCAAAGAACAGAGCGTCCGAGGCCAGGATCCGTGCGTGAAACGCGCTCATCAGACCTCACCCTCCTCAATCTTTTTCGCCTTGGCGACCACATCATCCAGCGTACCCACATTGTAGAAGGCCGCCTCCGGATACTGGTCCATTTCACCGTCCACGATGGCGGCAAAGCCACGCAGCGTCTCCTTCAAAGGGACATACACGCCGGGGATGCCGGTGAATTTTTCCGCTACATGGGTGGGCTGCGCCAGAAAGCGCTGGATGCGGCGGGCGCGGTTCACGGTCTGCCGGTCCTCATCGCTCAGCTCGTCCATACCGAGGATGGCGATGATGTCCTGCAATTCCTGATATTTTTGCAGCGCCTCCTGCACCCTCCGGGCGATGCGGTAATGCTCCGCGCCCACAATGTCCGCCTCCAAAATCCGGGAGGAGGATTCCAGCGGGTCCACGGCGGGGTAAATGCCCTGCTCGGAGATTTTCCGGCTCAGCACCGTGGTGGCGTCCAGATGGGCAAAGGTGGTGGCGGTGGCGGGGTCAGTCAAATCGTCGGCGGGCACATAGACCGCCTGTACCGAGGTGACGGAGCCGTCCTTGGTGGAGGTGATGCGCTCCTGTAACTGGCCCATCTCGTTGGCCAGCGTAGGCTGATAGCCCACGGCGGAGGGCATCCGGCCCCGGAGGGTGGAAACCTCACTGCCTGCCTGCACAAACCGGAAAATGTTGTCGATGAACAGCAGCACATCCTTGTGCTCCACGTCCCGGAAATGCTCGGCCATGGTCAGACCGGACAGCGCCACCCGCATACGGACGCCGGGAGATTCGTTCATCTGGCCAAAGACCAGCGCCGTCTTATCCGCCACGCCGCTCTCCCGCATTTCCCGCCAGAGGTCATTACCCTCCCGGCTCCGCTCGCCTACGCCGGTGAAGATGGAATAGCCGTTGTGCTCCATGGCTACGTTGTGGATCAGCTCCTGGATCAGCACGGTCTTACCCACGCCGGCGCCGCCGAACAGGCCGATCTTGCCGCCTTTGGGATACGGCTCCAGCAGGTCGATGACCTTGATGCCGGTCTCCAGAATCTCCACGGCGGGGCTTTGATCCTCAAAGGAGGGCGGGTCCCGGTAAATGCTCTTGCGGGGTGTTTCCGCCGGGAGCGGCTCTCCGCCGTCGATGGGCTGGCCCAGCACGTTGAACATCCGGCCCAGCGTCTGCTCCCCTACCGGGACCTCGATGGTCTTGCCGGGGGCGGTTACCTTCATGCCCCGGGCCAGACCCTCGCTGCCCGCCAGCATGATGCAGCGGACGACCCGCTCGCTCATGTGCTGGGCTACCTCCATCACGCGGGTCTGACCGTCCAGCTCCACGGACAGCGCTTCCTTGATCTTAGGCAGATGTCCGGCTTCAAACTCCACATCCACCACAGGGCCGGATACCTGCGTGATCGTTCCGATTTTCATACTGTTATCCCTCGCTTCCAAAGGTTCCCCGCTGTGCCGCAGCGCCGGCGGAAATTTCTGTGATCTCCTGAGTGATAGCCGCCTGCCGCACGCGGTTGTATTGCAGCCGCAAGGCGCTCAACAGCTCCTCTGCGTTCTGGTTGGCGGCGTCCATAGCGGTCATGCGGGCGTTCTGCTCGCTGCAGAAGCTGTCCAGCAGGGCACTGTACAGGAAACCGGAGACATAGCTTGGGATCATGCTGTTCAGCACCGCCCCCACGGACGGATAGAATTCAAAGGGCTCCTGCACGGCCTTTTCCTTGGCGGGCGGCGCGAACTGCGTCCGGTGGAAAGGCAGCAGCCGGGTGGACTTGGCCTCAGAGAGCAGACTGCTCTCCATATCGGTGTAGACCACGAAGATCTCCTTCAGCGTTCCCGCCAGAAAACCGTCCAGCAGCAGAGCGCTGATCTCCCGCGCCCGGTCCAGCGTGGGATTCTGGGCGGTGTAGAGAAAGCTGTGCTCAATGGGGATCTTGTGCTGGTCAAAGTACCGGCGGCCATACTCCCCCACTACATACAGCTTGGTGTCCGGGTGCTGAGCAAGGAGCTTTTCAGCCTCCTTGATGACGTTCTGGTTGTAGGCCCCTGCAAGGCCCTTGTCCGCCGTGATGACCAGACACCCATAAGTGCCCTCCAGCGGCGTGTTATTGTCCGGCGGATAGAAATAGGGACTGTCCACATCCCCTGCCGTGCGAAAGACCCGCTTGATCTCGCCCCGCAGGGCGTCAAAATACGGCCGGGTGTTGGCCAGATCGTTCCGTGCCTTCCGCAGCTTGGTGGAGGCGATGAGGTACATGGCGTTGGTGATCTTCCGGGTCTGCTGTACGCTTTCAATCCGGTTTTTGATCTCACGGGTATTGGCCATCTCACTCACCGCTCTTTTCCGCGGCTTCCGTCTGGAACCGCGTCAGAAATTCTCTGGACAGCTTCAGAATCGTCTCCCGGTCCTCATCGCTCAGCTGACCGCTCTCGTCGATCCGGCGGCACAGCGCTTCGTTCCGGGTCTCTATATCCTGCAGAAGTCCCGCGCGAAAATCGTCCATCTGCGCAAGGGGCACCGTCTGCATCACATGATCCAGCGCCGCCACCAGCAAAATCACCTGCTGGTGCTGCTGGTAGGGGTGGTTCTGGGGCTGGCGCAGCAGGCGCATCAGGCCCTGTCCGTAAATCAGCTGCCGTTTGGTGGTCTCGTCCAGATCGCTGGAAAACTGGGTAAAGACCTCCATTTCCCGGTACTGGGCCAGATCCAGACGCAGGGCACCTGCCGCCTTTCTCATGGCCTTCGTCTGAGCGTCGCCGCCCACACGGGACACGGACAATCCCACGTTGACCGCGGGCCGCTGGCCGGAGAAGAACAGACTGCTCTCCAAAAAGATCTGGCCGTCGGTAATGGAAATGATGTTGGTGGGGATGTAGGCGGACACGTCGCCGGCCTGGGTCTCCACAATGGGCAGCGCCGTCATGCTGCCGCCGCCCAATTCCTCCGAGAGATGGGCGGAACGCTCCAGCAGACGGGAGTGCAGATAGAACACATCGCCGGGGTAGGCCTCCCGTCCGGGAGACCGCTCCAGCAGCAGGCTCAGAGTCCGGTAGGCCACGGCGTGCTTGGAGAGATCGTCATAGACGATCAGAACGTCCCGGCCTTTCCGCATGAAATACTCGCCCAGTGCTGTTCCGGCATAGGGAGCGATGTACTGCAAGGATGCCGACGCGCTGGCGGGCGCATTCACCACGATGGTATAGTCCATAGCGCCCTTGTGCTTCAGATTCTCTACCAGTTGAGCAACGGAGCTGGATTTCTGCCCGATGGCAACATAGATGCACACCACGCCCTTCCCTTTCTGGTTCAGAACGGTGTCCAGGGCGATGGCGGTCTTGCCGGTCTGCCGGTCGCCGATGATCAGCTCCCGCTGTCCCCGGCCAATAGGAAACATGGAGTCGATGGCGAGCAGGCCCGTCTCCATAGGCGCGTTTACCGGCTGGCGGTCAATGATGCCGGGGGCCGGGGACTCAATGGGCAGATAGCCCTCCGACGGAATGTTGCCCTGCCCGTCAATGGGCATACCCAGCGCATCCACCACCCGGCCCAGAAAGCCGTCCCCCACCGGGATACCGGCGGTCTTACCTGTGCGGCGGACGATGCTGCCGGATTCGATGGCCTCACTGCCGCCGAACAGGATGCAGCCTACACGGTCCGGCCGCAGATCCTGCACCATGCCCTTCACGCCGGAGGAAAATTGCAGAATTTCACCGTAGGCCGCGTGTTCCAGTCCGCTGACAGTGGCGATCTCGTCACCCACCGTCAGAACGCTGCCGACCTCCTCCGGCGCGGCATCCGGCTGCCAGTTGCGGACGGCCTCCCGCATCAGCGGGATCACGGAGACCCCGGCGGGGTTCAGCTGCTCCAACCGCTCCCGGAACTGCCGCAGACGGCCTTCCAGACTCCAGTCATACAGGTCGGCGCCCACTTCCATCCGAAAGCCCTTTTCCAGCGCGGGGTCCTGCTCCCAACGGAGGGGAACCTCCTGCCCGTACTGCTTTTTCAAAAAGGCCGCAAAACGGTTCCGCTGCGCCTCACTGGGGGCGTCCGCACTGCGCAGAACCGCTTCCAGTACCGTTTCACGCATGGGACTCCCCCCTCTCCGCCGCGTCCAAAAACTGATCGAACGCATCGCCGTCGGATTGCAGCACCAGCTTTTCCGTGGCTGTCACCGCCAGATCCTTCAGCTCCTTCTGCGCGTCGGACAGCAGCTTGTCATGCTCCCGCTGGGCAGCGGCATGGGCGTCCGCCAGAATTTGCTCCGCCTGTGCCCGTGCGTCGGAGAGCTGCCGCTGCATGGCGGCGTCCGCCGACTTCTGGGCGGCGGCGAGCTTTGCCGCAGCGTCGGCGTCGGCATTTTTCAACTGTTGACGGACCTCTGCCGCTGTTTTCTCCGCGTCTGCCAGCGTCTTTGCCGCTTTCGCATCCTGCTCCTGATAGTACTGCTGCCGCTTCTCCATAAACGTCTTGACGGGCTTGTAGAGCAGCAGGTACAGCCCGCCTGCCAGAATCACAAAATTCAGCAGGTGCAGCAAAATTTGCTGCCAATCAATATTCAACGGGATATTCACGGTTTCCCACCTGCCTTACTTATAGGACGAAGATGATCAGAATGACGACCAGCAGCGCATAAATGATAGCGGTTTCGATAAAGACCAGTCCCAGCATCAGCGTGGTACGGATCTTGCCCTCCGCCTCCGGCTGACGGGCGATCCCCTCCGCAGACTTGCTGACGGCAACGCCCATGGCCACGGCGCCGCCTGCGGCGGCAAGGCCGATGGCAATACCCGCGGCGATGGACTTGGACCCCGTGGCGTCGCTCTGGGTCTGGGCGGTTTCCGCCGCAGCGGGTGCGGCAGCGGTATCCGTGGAAGACGCGGCCAGTGCGGGGACCGTCAGGGACAGCACCACCAGCAGGATCAGGAACAGCGCGGGGACCTTTTTCTTAAGCAGTTTCATGTTTATTACCTCCAAAATGATTCGATCCGTAAATGATTGGGACGGTCATGCCCGCCCGGACGCCGGTTCGGGACGCTCCGATACCTCGCCGTAGAACAACGCTGTGAGCATGGTCAGAACATAGGCCTGGATCAACGCGTGAAGCAGGGTGAACAGAACGCCCACCAGCACCGGCAGCACATAGCTCAGCTGCACATAGTAATAGACCAGTTCCGTTACCAGCAGGCCGCTGAGCAGCGCGCCGAACAGACGGAAGCTCATGGAAATAGGCAGCGAGAATTCCTTCAATGTGCTGCCCACGCCCTTCAGACCGTTGCCCGCGATCCCGCCGGAGAGGATCACAAGATAGGATAAGCAGCCAAGGGCGATGGCGCCATTTATGTCCGACAGCGGCGCAGGAAGGGTCACGGAGCGGCCCATGGTGGTGACGGCCTGCAAGCCAAGTAGCTCAAACAGCGTCCCCACGAAGATATACGCGCCCGCGCCGAAGATGTAGGCCCCCAGAAATCCGTTTCGCTGAGGACTGCTGGTTTTGGCCATGCCGTCAAACAGGCTTACGGCCTGCTCCAGCAGCAGCTGGAACCGCCCCGGCACCAGCTTGAATTTCGGGATGACAAACACGCGGATACACGCCGCCGCTATCAGCAGGATAGCGGATACCGTCATGGCGGAGATCAGTCCCGGGTTGACGTTTTTCCAGCCGAACAGGCTGATCTGATTTTCCTCATGCAGGACCGCGTCCCGCATGGCGGTCTGAATGGTCTCCGTTTTTCCAGGCGGCGCCGTCAACAGACTGCCCGCGAACAGGACCGCGATGAGCAGGACCCATAGGATCATAAATTTCTTTTTGCTTTTCATGCTGATAGCCAGTCTCCTTTCCACACCGGAATACAGGCGCTGCGGTCTGCCCTGACCGCGTCCCATTTTTCAGCGTGACCGTTAAAGGACTTGTCTTCTAAGAACGCCCGTATTATACTGTTCTAACAGAAAGATGTAAAAAGTATATTTGATATGTTGGACATATCTGAATGATATGGCACGGAGGCGAAAAAAGTGGCTGTTCCCTACGATTATTACCGCATTTTTTACTATGTTGCCCAACACAAGAGCTTTACCAAGGCCGCCGAGGCTTTGGGCAACAACCAGCCCAACATTACCCGCTGCATGAATAATCTGGAACAGGATCTGGGCTGCAAGCTGTTTGTCCGCACCAACCACGGCGTCTCCCTGACCCCGGAAGGTCAACGGCTTTACAGCCGTGTTGCTGTGGCCTTTGAGCAGCTGCGCCTTGGCGAAAGTGAGGTCCGGGCGGATTGCAGCCTGCGGACCGGCAGCATTTCCATTGCCGCCAGCGAAGCCGCGCTCCATCTGACCCTTCTGAACCGCCTTGACGCGTTTCACCGGCGGTATCCGGGGATCCACCTGCGGATCACCAACGATTCCACCCCCCGCGCCATGGAAGGACTGCTGCGGGGACAGGTGGACTGCGCGGCGGTCACCACGCCCTGTCCGGTGAGAAAGTCCCTGCAGGAAACGGCGCTGGTCTCCTTCCGGGAGATCCTGATCTGCGGTTCGGATTTTCATGATCTGACCGCAGAAACGCGGAGTCTGCGGGATCTGGAAAATCTCCCCTTTGTGTGCATGAGCAGAGGGACCAGTACATATACCTTTTATCAACAGCTGTTCTTAAAGCACAATCTGGCTTTTTATGTGGAAATGGAAGCCGGCACCATGGATCAGGTCCTCGCGATGGTGCAGAGCAATCTGGGCGTCGGTTTCTACCCGGAGTCCATGGCCGCTCCCGCCCTTGCCGCTGGGACGGTATTCCAGATCCACCTTGCGGAGCCGATCCCGGAACGGTTCGTCAACCTGATCGAGGATACATCCCGACCTCAAAGCGTTGCCATGAAAGCCTTTAAGAAAATGCTGCTGGCCCCGGAGGAAGAGTAAAATACCGGAGAGGAAATCATTTCCTCTCCGGTGTTTTTTGGATGGTTTTGCGTCTGCCGGTATGGGGCTTTTGCGCCGTCAGTCACCCAGCGCCTGCTTCAGATCGGCGATGATGTCATCCGGGTCCTCCAGACCGACGGACATCCGGATCATGCCGTCGGTAATGCCGGCGGCCTCCCGGATCTCCTTGGGGATCATGGTGTGGGTCATGGCGGCAGCCTGCTCCACCAGCGTTTCCGTATCGCCCAGAGAGACGGCCAGCGTGCAGAGCTTTAGGCTGTTGATGAACTTCTTACCGGCCTCCAGACCGCCGGCCACGTCAAAGGAGATCATGCCGCCTCCGCCCTTCATCTGCTTCTTGGCAATGGCGTACTGGGGATTGGATTCCAGGAAGGGATAGCGGACCGTTTCGATCTTGGGATTGGCCTCCAGCCACTTGGCGATCTTCAGAGCGCTTTCATTGTACTGCTTCATGCGGACACCCAACGTCTTGAGACCGCGGCACACCAGAAACGCGGTGAAGGGCGCCATGACGGAGCCAAAGTGCATGAGGGTACCCAGACGGCACTCCCGCAGGAACTGCTCATCGTTGGAGATCACCGCGCCGCCCAGCAGGTCACCGTGGCCGCCGATGTACTTGGTGAGGCTGTGGATGACTGCATCCACGCCCAGATCCAGCGGGGTGGTGTTGTAGGGCGTGGCAAAGGTGTTGTCGATAAAGACCTTGACGCCATGCTTATGGGCGATCTCCACCACGGCGGCAATATCTACCAGCACCATGGTGGGGTTGGCGGGAGATTCCACATAGATCAGCTTGGTGTTGGGCTTGATCAGGCCCTCCAGTTGGCTGAGATCGGCGGCGTCAAAGGTATCGTGGGCGATCCCGAAGCGGGGCAGCCAGTCGCTGGTCACGTCCTCCGTGCCGGAATACTTGGCCTTGGTGAAAATAGCGTGGTCGCCGCTTTTCAGCAGCGCGAAAATCGCGCCGGAAACAGCGCCCATGCCGGACGCATAGGCCACGGCCCCCTTGCCGTGCTCCAGCGCCGCCAGCTTCTGTTCCAGATAATCCACAGAGGGATTGGTGATCCGGCTGTATGCAAAGCTTTCGGCGTAGTCATCGCAGGCCTTCACCGCATCGTCCGTGGAATCAAAATAGAATGTGGATGTCTGATAAATGGGCGGGATCAGGGCGCCGTACATATCCCGCGGCTCGCCGGCGTGGACCTCTACCGTGTTGAATTTCAGATCTTCATGCTTCAAATCAGGGTGCTTCAAAACTAACTGGCTCATTTAAAATACCTCCCGTCGGTTGTGTGACTGCGCAAATGAATGCCTACTAACTTACTTGGTTGCATTGAGCATAGCACAAACACCCATGGAAACGGAAATATCCGAATGTTATCGCTGGCAATAACATTCGGATATTCAGCTTCTGCGTTTTGCCGCACGGTGGAAATGCGTCTGGGACCTAAAGTCCCGGAAGCACCATCCTTAGCGTTTGCGCTTGGGTGGTGGAGTTCACGTTGAGGCTGTGGCTGTCTTCATGACAGAATATATTTTCAAAATATCGTATAAAAGCGTGATTATTAAGCATAAAACGCCAATAAAAATATGAGAAGCGATTCTGCGGAGCGATTTATCTCAAAAAAATGCTGGCTTGGAAGAATTTTCCCTACCGCAAGCCCTTGATCTTGAAGGGCGTACGTCAGGTGGGTAAGACTTGGATTCTGAAAGAGTTCGGCAGGCGCTGTTATGCAAATACAGCTCAATAGGAGCTGAACAGTACGCAGATTTTGCGT
>ENA-UEQB01003441-UEQB01003441.1-human-gut-metagenome-genome-assembly--contig:-NODE-3441-length-9978-cov-5.317544_pt1 | contig 9978 bp, 10 predicted proteins | sample MGYA00242901_ERZ507918 | MGnify/ENA primary metagenome ERZ507918 (study PRJEB26167, sample SAMN06115405) | human gut metagenome | host: Homo sapiens | place: China:Sichuan | collected 2016-04-06...
GGAGGAGGCTGTGTGGAGCCTTTTTATGAGATTAGTTCGCCATTATTTGAGAAGGTAACCATTCATTTGGATGAAAAGTGTGCAATTGGCGCAATACCTGATGCAGTTCGGTTTTTATGTACCTGCCCGGCGGGCGGGTATGCCGCTCGTGGAACAAGTCTTGACCAGTATCGGGGATGATCAGGATGAATTGAACGGTCTCTCTTCTTATGCGGCTGAGATGTTGCGGGTGGATGAAATGATCCGGCAAGTCAGGCAGCGAAGTAAAATTTTGGTGCTGATAGACGAATTGGCCCGGACGACCAATCCCGTCGAGGGACGGGCAATTGTGAATGGGGTAGTGGATTTTTTGACTACTCACCGGGTGATGGCTATGGTTACTACCCATTATAGCGGAATAACGGCCGAATGCCGTAAATTGAGAGTGCGGGGATTTGTAGAGAATCGGGTTGAAGGGAATATGACCCTGAAAAATATCAATGAGTTTATCGATTATTCACTCGAAGAAGACAGCGGAGAAGAAGTTCCCCAGGAGGCGATGCGTATTGCCTGGATGCTGGGGATCGACCGTGGAGTGTTGGAACGGGTGGAAAATTATTTGCAGGAAGAAAATCCTGATTGGAAAAAGACAGTACAGTAGAAAGAAAATATATATGAAAAGTAAATTAGGAATAGATTTTGATAAAGTCGGACATGCCCGTGAAATGGCCCGTAAGATTGCTGACCAGGTGCAGGATTTTGTGGATGGCTATACGACAGTGGCTGTCGAAAGGACATTGTGTCGTTTGCTGGGTATCGACGGAGTGGATGTTCATGCTGTCCCTCTGCCGAACATTTTGGTAGACGAGCTGAAAGAAAAGAACGTGTTGGGAGAAGGAATTTTATTCTTTCTGGGTAATGTAATGGTGGAAACCGGAATGACTCCACAGGAAATAGCCGAACAAGTGGCTGCCGGGAAAGTAGATGTCACCCGGGTACCGGTATGTACTCCCGGCCAGCGGGAAAAAGCGTTGCAACCCTATATCGAGGCCAGTATCCGTCGGATTTCCGACAACCGGAAACGGCGTGAGAATTATATCGCAACGATCGGAGAGGGAGCAAAGCCTTATCTTTATGTCATTGTCGCTACCGGTAATATTTACGAAGACGTGGTACAGGCACAGGCGGCTGCCCGGCAAGGGGCGGATGTCATTGCTGTGATCCGTACAACGGGGCAAAGTTTGTTGGACTATGTACCCTATGGGGCTACGACAGAAGGATTCGGCGGAACTTTTGCCACCCAGGAAAATTTTCGGATTATGCGGAAAGCTTTGGATGAGGTAGGAGAAGAAGTCGGTCGTTATATTCGGCTGTGTAATTATTGTTCCGGTTTATGTATGCCGGAGATTGCTGTGATGGGAGCTTTGGAAGGGCTGGATGTGATGTTGAACGATGCGTTGTATGGGATTTTATTCCGGGATATCAATATGCAGCGGACGTTGGTCGACCAGTTTATGTCGCGGGTGATCAACGGCTTTGCCGGAGTGATTATCAACACAGGCGAAGATAACTACCTGACTACTGCCGACGCTGTCGAAGAAGCACATACTGTTTTGGCTTCCGATCTGATCAATGAACAATTGGCTTTATTGGCCGGGCTGCCGGAAGAACAAATGGGCCTGGGACATGCTTTTGAAATGGATCCCATGCTGGAAAACGGCTTTTTGTACGAATTGGCTCAGGCCCAGATGACCCGGGAAATTTTTCCGAAGGCTACTTTGAAATATATGCCTCCGACGAAATTTATGACCGGAAATATTTTCCGCGGACATATTCAGGATGCTCTTTTCAATATGATCGGAATCTGGACTTCACAAGGTATTCAACTGTTGGGAATGCCGACCGAAGCCATACATACTCCATTTATGTCGGATCGTTATCTGTCGATCGAGAATGCCCGTTATATTTTTAATAATATGAAAAATATCGTAGATGAAGTGGTCTTTAAAGAAAACGGGATTATACAAAACAGGGCGAAAGAAGTGTTGGATAAAGCTACCGTTCTCTTGGAAAAGATTGAACGGGAAGGACTTTTTACAGCCTTGGAAAAAGGAATTTTTGCCGATATCAAGCGTCCTAAAAACGGAGGAAAAGGATTGGACGGCGTTTGTGCCAAGGGAAAGAACTATAGCAATCCTTTTGTAGAGATCATGATGAACAGATAACAAAAATCGTAAATCAAATAAAGATTATGAGCGGAGGTTTATATTCAACAGAAGGGAGAGATTTCGATCAAACCCTCGATCTGAAAAAGATAAAACCCTACGGGGATACGATGAACGACGGAAAGACACAGCTGAGTTTCACTTTACCTGTACCTGCCGGAGATGAAGCGATAGAGGCTGCTAAACAGTTGATGAAAAAAATGGGATTTGAAAATCCTCAGGTGGTGTTTCATCAGGAACTGACGAAAGGATATACTTTTTTTAATTGTTATGGAAATTGTGTACACACGGTAGATTATAGCAATATCTATGTGCCGAAAGTGGAATCGACCAAGTGGGATATGGGAGAGACCGATCAGTTTGTCCGGGAACATATCGGTCGGAAAATTGTGGTGATCGGAGCTAGTACCGGAACAGATGCCCATACGGTGGGAATCGACGCTATTATGAATATGAAAGGTTTTGCCGGACATTATGGTTTGGAGCGGTATGAAATGTTCGAAGCCTTGAATATGGGTAGCCAGGTGACCAACGAGGAATTTATCGCTAAGGCTATCGAGTTGAAAGCTGATGCTTTATTGGTTTCGCAGACCGTGACTCAGAAAGATATTCATATTAAAAATCTGACGGAACTCGTGGAGATGTTGGAAGCCGAAGGATTACGGGACAAAGTGATCCTGGCTTGTGGTGGTCCCCGGATTTCACACGAGTTGGCGAAAGAATTGGGGTACGATGCCGGCTTCGGGATGAATACCTATGCCGACGATGTCGCCTCGTTTATTGCGCAGGAATTGGATCGAAGAATGAATCATTGAAAATATACAAGCTATGGAAAAAGAACAAATCAGGGAAGTGATTGCCAGGAGAGTGGCAATGGAACTCCACGATGGAGACGTGGTGAATCTGGGTATCGGTTTGCCGACTTTAGTGCCGAATTATCTGCCTGAAGGTGTCGAGGTCATCTTACAAACGGAGAATGGATTGATCGGTATTTCTGACCTGATCGGAGTTCCGGGACTTATCAATGCCGACTTTGCTGACGTGAAAACTATCATGTCTGATGCAGGGTCTGCTTTAATGGGTATCGGTACGGCCAAAGGTGAGGGCGGAGCCCGTGCAGCAGCTGAAGCTGCAATCAAGAGTCCGCTTTTGGAAGCTTCTATTGAAGGGGCACGTGGTGTACTCTTTAATATTACCGGCGGTAAAGATTTATCACTGTTCGATGTTACTGAAGCATCTAATATTATTACTGAAGCTGTTGATGCTGAAGCTAATATCATTTTTGGTGCTGTTATTAATGAAGAGTTGGAAGATGAGATCCGTGTTACGGTTATTGCTACCGGTTTTGAGCGCAGAAATCCTGCTGTCGGAGCGCGTGGCGCTTCCCGTCCAAGTTATAACAACAGCTATGCACAGCAGCACAGCAGTGAAAAACAACAGGCTGCTGCTCCTGCGCAGCCGGGACAAGCTCCTTCGTATGGTTCTGGTGTTATCAAACCGCCAACCTCCGATACTGAAATTCCGCCTTGGATTCGCGGTTAAACTTACAAATGCGAACTCCCTTTGCTTATGCAAAGGGAGTTTTTCTATATCTTGGGCATATATGATAGAAATGTGGATGAAAAACACAAGATATTGTTTGAATAAACTGAAAGTTATGATATAATAAAAGCGCTGATATAAATAAAGCTGTAAAAGGAAGTGACGTTATGAAGTGCCCGTTTTGCTCTTATCGTGACAGTCGAGTTGTTGATTCCCGTGCTGTGGATGATGGCGTTTCTATTCGGCGTCGTCGAGAATGTCCTGATTGTGGACGCAGGTTCACTACTTATGAAAAATATGAGGAAACTCCTTTGATGGTAAGTAAAAAAGATGGACGTCGGGAGTTGTTCGACGCTAAAAAACTTTTGAGTGGATTGATCAAAGCTTTTGAAAAGCGGCCTATTTCTTATGAGAAAATCCAGGAAATTGCTGAGCATATCGAACGGGAACTGAGGATGCGCGGAGAAGCAGAGATCAGGAGCGAAGTTATCGGCGAAGCGGTAATGAATCATTTAGAGAAAACTGACCAGATCGCTTATGTACGGTTTGCTTCTGTTTATAGGCAGTTTGCTGACGTTAATAATTTTATGCAGGAATTACAACGTATTATGAAAAACAATGAAAGTATTGATCGGAGTGATAAGGAATGATGATCCGTAAGCGTGACGGCAGGGTTGTGGAGTTTGATGAAACAAAAATCACGGATGCTATTTTTGAAGCGGCTAAATCAGTAGGCGGCGCCGACAGGCAGCTGGCAATGGAATTGACTTTGAATGTTTTAAAAGCCTTAAAAAATGAAAATAAGCAGACTGTTGATGTTGAACATATTCAAGATATTGTAGAAAAAGTACTGATTGAAAGCGGACATGCCCGTACGGCTAAATCATATATTCTGTACAGAGCTAGAAGAACTGGTATGCGCAGCTCTCGCAGTGAGCTGATGGACACTGTGGCAGAGATATTAAAGGAAACTGACCGCGACAATGCTAATATTTCTAACTCTCCTTCTGCAAAAATGCTTCAGATAGCATCGGCTGCCAGTCGGGAATTTTATCTGAATCGGTTGATCCCTGAAGAAATGGCTACGGCTCACAAGCGAGGTGATATCCATATCCATGATCTTGATTTTTATGGAAAAACATTAAATTGCCTCAATATTCCATTAGGTCGGTTGCTGGCCAAAGGTTTTAATAATGGACATGGGTTTATCCGTCCTCCCAGACGTCCAGGTTCTGCGACAGCTTTAGCGGCAATTATTCTGCAAAGCTCTCAGAATGATATGTTCGGTGGACAGTCTTTTGGTTATTTTGATACTGATATAGCGCCTTTTATGGAAGGTGCTTCTGAGGAAGACGTATTTCAGGCGATGGAAGCGCTTGTTTATAATTTGAACAGTATGCACTCCAGGGCTGGTGCGCAGGTACCGTTTTCGAGTTTGAATCTGGGGCTTGATACTTCTGAAAATGGTCGCAAGGTGACGCGTAATTTATTGAATGCATATGCTAAAGGTCTTGGACGCGGGGAGAATCCTATTTTTCCGAATGTTATTTTCCGTGTTAAACGCGGTATAAATCTGGACAAAGGTGATCCTAACTATGATTTATTCCAGCTGGCTATTTCAGTTGCAGCCAAGCGTTTGAATCCGACTTTTAGTTTTATGGATACCAGCTTTAATAAACCTTATGGCGGGGATGTAGCTTATATGGGCTGCCGTACACGTGTTATTGCTAATCGTCGCGGACCTGAAATTACAGAAGGCCGCGGTAATTTGTCCTTCACTACAATTAATTTGCCGCGTTTGGCAATTAAGTCGGAGCGCAACATAGACACCTTTTACCGACTGTTGGATGATTTGCTGGATCTTGTACGAGATCAGCTTTATCATCGCTATCAAGTGCAGGCAAATCTTAAAGTCCGTGATCTACCGTTTTTAATGGGGCAGGGATTATATTTGGACAGTGATAAACTGGCCAGTGACGACAGGATTGAAGAGGCTATCAAGCATGGTACTTTGGGCGTTGGTTTCATTGGCTTGGCTGAGACACTGACTTCTTTGCTGGGGTGCCATCATGCACAAAGTGAGGAAGCACAAAAGCTTGGTGAAGATATCATTGGTCATATGCGTGAAAAAGTGGATGCTATGAGCGATAAATATGATTTGAATTACAGCTTTATTGCAACTCCTGCCGAAGGTTTGTCAGGGCGCTTTATTCGTATGGACCGCAAGGAATATGGTATTATTCCCGGTGTTACGGATAAAGCTTATTACACTAATTCCTTTCATGTACCGGTATCTTATCCGATCAGTGCTTTTGAGAAAATGCGCTTAGAAGGTGCATATCATAAATTTACAAACGGTGGCCATATAAGTTATGTTGAGTTTGCCTCGTCTCCTGTCCATAATCTAGGGGCAGTGGAAGATGTTCTTAGACATATGCTGGAATGTGACTGTGGTTATGTAGGTATTAATTTCCCGATTGATTATTGTGAAGAATGCGGCTACACTGGTATCATTGACAGTGATTATTGTCCTGTTTGCGAAAGGACTCTGACCCAAAAATATTGTCGGGAAACCTGTTGTACTGAATAGGAGGCGTCTATTGTGCTTAAAGTTGCCGCTATTTTAGAAGAGTCTATTGTGGATGGTCCGGGGATCAGGTCTGTGATTTTTTTTCAGGGCTGCCCGCGGCATTGCGAAGGCTGCCATAATCCTGATCTGTTACCTTTTGAGGGAGGTACGGAGTATTCTCCGCAGCAGCTGGCCGACGAAGTTTTTCCAAAGCTGACGCCGCTGCACAGAGGTATTACTTTAAGCGGCGGGGATCCGTTGGCGCAGGCGGACGACATTTTAGAGTTTCTGAAGCTGGTGCGTAGAGAAAACCCAAAACTTACAATTTGGTGTTACACTGGTTATTGGTATGACGAGGTAAAGGATTCTCCTGTTTTGCAGGAAATAGATGTTTTGGTTGACGGGCCTTTTATTTTGGCGCAGCGTAATCTTGATCTGCCGTTTCGCGGGTCAGATAACCAGCGTTTAATCGACCTGACAGCGACTAGAAAGTCAGGTAGCATAGTTGAAGTTAATTTATAAGGCATATTGGAGGGGTCGAGATGCTGCTAAAGTTATTACAGGATGGTTTTGGAAGCGCTATGGATTTGAATTGTGCGGAAAAAATTCTTTATGGTGCGAATTGGGCTTATAATATGAAGCTGCCCGGTGAGGCCTTAAAACTTGCTGCCGGGTTTGGCGGTGGTATGGGGGTAGAAAGCAGCTGTGGCGTTATAACCGGCGGCGTTATGGTATTGAGCAGCCTGTATGTAAGCCGTAACGGGCATGAAAGCGGCCGTATCAAAGCGTTGGAAAAGGAATTTATTGAAACCTTTACGAAGGAAATGGGAACAATAGACTGTTCTGATCTCAAAGCGAAATATCGTAATGATGAAATAAAATGTAATCTGGTTATTTTTAAGGCCGGTGAAATTTTAGACCGTATAGTTGAACGTGAAGGCCTGAATTAAATATAAAAACTCCGCCAGCCTCTGCTGGCGGAGTTTTTACTTATTTAAAGTTTGATAATATAAGGTGTCAGATCGATCTTATTTTTTTGCAGGCCTGTTGCTAAAAGAAATTCCTGCGTAGCATTCAAAGCTTCGATATCAGAAGTTTTTATTTCAGGATCGAAGTCATACCATGGGGCCATGGTTACAACGTCTTCAGGGGCAAGCCCTGTTGCCTGAGAGGTAAAATCGTATGCCTTAGCTTGCTCCTGATTCATATAGTCAATATTTTTACGATGAGCTGAAAGATAACGTTTAAGAATATCAGGATTGTTTTTTACTAAATCTCCGCGTGCGGCGATGACGATCGTGGCGTCAACAAGGCCTTCCCCGCTGATTATGATGTGGGCGCCTGCTTTTTGAGCACGCAGAACATCTGAGCCTGCTACGAGTGCGGCATCGACATTTCCGTTCAGCATAGCGTTGACAGAGGGAGGAATATCCATGGAGAGTAGTTCCACACTATCTGGCTTTAGATTGTTTTTGGCCAAAGCGGCAACAAGTATCTGGTGCAGGATTGTTCCTTTAGGACCGGCAACTTTCTTTCCTGTCAGGTCTGATACTGTTGTGATATTCGGATCCTTGGCCATGATGGTGAAGGCTTTGGGTGCGCGGCTGTAGATACCGACAATTTTTAGATCAACTCCGTTGGAAGCTGCCAAAATAGCAGAAGTGCCGCCGAGGGCACTGCAGATATCAAGACTTCCAGCTGCCAGTGCTTCAGTTTGTTTGGCACCGGAATTGATTTCAGGATAAGAAATTTTAGTATCAGTTTTTGCAAATTCTTTGCTGACAGTTTGCAGATTTTTGTCAATAATCGAAGGAATGTTCAATGGCGATTTAACATAGGTAATCTTAAGTTCTTTGGGTTCATTGGAATTGGAAACATAAGATTTGCTGTCACTGCAGCCGGATGCAGCAAGCATAACAGCCGCCATACAACAGCAGGCTGTTATTTTTTTGATGATTTTACTGGAAAGCATTTCTATTACCACCTTATCTGATTAATTTTCTATTGCGCTCAGTATTTGCAGGCGTAGTTGCTGGAAAGAAAGAGATGCTTGCTGACGAGGATATTCCATATCAATGCGCTGGTCTATTTTTATCCTGCCCTCCTGCATGACTAAAATACGCTGCCCTAACAGTAGTGCTTCTTCAACGTCATGGGTGACGAAAATAACGCTTTTTTTCTGTTGTTGAAATAAGTTTAAAAGCATTTGCTGGAGACTACGGCGTGTAAAGTAATCTAAAGCGCTGAACGGTTCATCCATCAAAATAAGATCAGGATTTTGAAACAGAGTACGTCCTAAAGCTGTGCGCTGTGCCATACCTCCAGAAAGTTGCGCCGGAAAAGAATGTTGGAATGCTTTAAGACCCAAGAGTTCTAAAAGCTTTTCGTCTGGCGCTGACGGCAGGCTGGGATCATTTTTAGCGGCAAAAGCTATGTTGGCATTGACAGTCAGCCAGGGCATCAGCCGTGGTTCCTGAAAAACAAAGCCTATTTTGGCGGCTTTGCCATAATCGATGGTTCCAGAAGTGGCAGGTTCCAAGCCGGACAGTAACCTCAGTAATGTTGTTTTACCGCAGCCGCTTTTTCCGACGATACAGGTGAAACTGTTTTCAGAGAAAGTTAAATCAACTGTGTTAAGTGCTGTAATAAGCTTTCCGGAAATGGTATAGGTTTTAGTGAGTGCGGTTATATTAAGCAGCATATTTATCACCTGTTTCTGTGTTCCAGGGCAGTATTTTATTAGTCAGTGCTAAGAACAGCCAGTCGATAAGACTGCCGATGATGCCAATGGCGAATAAACCTACTAATACGATATCCGGACGTGACATTTGTTCAGCGTCTAAAATCATATAACCGATCCCGGACGAAGCAGCTATTAACTCGGCGCCGATAAGAGCCCGCCAGCTGTAACCCAGCGAAAGCTGCAACCCTACGGCAATAGCGGGAAGCGCTGCAGGCAACTGGATAAGCCTTGCCTGTTGCCAGGCAGTGAAATGCAGTGAACGGCCGACTTCCAGCAACTTACGGTCGCAGCCTTTAATACCACTGTAGGTGTTCAGAAAAAGCGGAAAGAAGGACGCCAGAAAAATAATGACTAATTTAGAGCCTTCGTCAATGCCGAACCAGAGGATTATCAGCGGTATTGCAGCCAAAGGCGGCACATGACGCAGGAATTCCAGGATAGGCCAGCAATAGGACTGAAAAGAGTTGCTGCGTCCGCACAGGATACCCAAAGGTAAAGCGACAACGACTGAACAGAGGAAGCCACCGGCTACTCTCTGCAGGCTTATCAGTAAATGCTGCCACAGCATACCGCTGCGGATCAGTTCTCCTGCTGTAATGGCTGTTGCAGCTGGACTTGGCAGCAGATAAGAGCTGAAGATCTGTAATTTACTTATAATATACCAAAGTAAAACTAATAAAAACGGTAAAAGTATTCCGTTTTTCCATGTGCGCATAAATTTCTCCTAATAAATACCTATTGTTGATTTTACTTTAAGACAAATTGACCTGCTTGTCAATATTTATGGATAGAAGGAGAGAGAGATTATAGTTCTAGCAGAGTTGAATATCAAACTGAGCTGCAAAAACGTCCAAAGTACTGTTGCGCTAAAGTTGTTATGTCTTGTGGGGGGGTACTGCTGTGCTATAATAATTGTATAA
>ENA-UEQB01003444-UEQB01003444.1-human-gut-metagenome-genome-assembly--contig:-NODE-3444-length-9972-cov-2.787671_pt1 | contig 9972 bp, 8 predicted proteins | sample MGYA00242901_ERZ507918 | MGnify/ENA primary metagenome ERZ507918 (study PRJEB26167, sample SAMN06115405) | human gut metagenome | host: Homo sapiens | place: China:Sichuan | collected 2016-04-06 | study...
CCGCAGAACGATCGTTAGAAATGAGGTTTGGTATAATCCTCCGAAGAATACGATCCACTTTATAAACTTCAGACAGTGAAAACACAACTTTATCAGCTTTACCAATAAGAATTAACCGAATTAAATATCCATAAATAAAACGATATGAGACTATTTATTATAGCCCTAACTATTTTATCGATGTGTTTTTACGGATGTAAAAATACTCAAAAATCCTCTCATGAACACGAGACAGCCGAGGAGCATGCAGCTCATAACCACGACCATGAACACGAAGGTCACAACCATGAAGAAGAGGAACATGAGAACGGCGAAGGACATAGTGATGAGATTATCTTCACAAAAGCACAGGCAGCCAAAACAGATTTTGAAGTGAAAGAAATACAGCCCGGAACCTTCCACCAGATTATCAAAACGACAGGTCAGGTGCTTCCGGCTCCCGGAGATGAATCGATCATCGTAGCCACCAACAACGGGGTTATTTCCTATGCTAACAATAACCTGGCGGAAGGAAGTATGGTAAAACAAGGACAACCTCTTTTTTACATTACTTCGAAGCACATGGGCGAAGGAGATTATTATACCCGTATCCATGCCAATTACGAAAAAGCCAAAGCCGAATACGAACGAGCTGAAAAATTAGTAAAAGATCAGATTGTTTCTCAAAAAGAATTTGAAAATGCCCGCTTAAATTATCAGAACGCCAAAACCGCTTATGAAGCTATTTCGGGTAAACAATCGGCCAAAGGTGTCGGGATCACCACTCCATTAACCGGTTATCTCAAAAACATCTCTGTCAAAGACGGCGAATATGTTACAGCAGGTCAGGCTATAGCCACTGTATCGCAAAATAAAAAACTGGTTTTACGTGCAGACGTATCTGAAAAATACTATAACTCGCTGAATTCCATCAATAATGCCAACTTTAAAACTCCTTACGATAATCGCGTATATGCTTTACCTGATTTATCCGGGAAATTACTATCCGTCGGTAAGGCTGCCGGAACAAATTCATTTTTTATCCCGGTAACCTTCGAATTCGACAACCGTGGTGATATCATTCCGGGTTCATTCGTCGAAATATACCTGCTCTCTTATCCCATGGAGAATGTACTGAGCCTTCCGGTATCGGCCTTAACGAACGAAATGGGTAATTTTTATGTATACCGCCAACTCGATGAAGAAGGTTACCAAAAGCAAGAAGTCACACTCGGAGCCAACAATGGCAAGGAAGTTCAGGTATTATCAGGCTTAACTCCGGGAGACCGGATCGTTACCCGTGGAGCTTATCAGGTGAAAATGGCTTCAGCCTCTGCTGCTATTCCGGGTCATACCCACGAACATTAAAATGGAGTAACTATGCTAAATAAAATCATACAATATTCATTACACAACCGTTTGTTGGTAATGATCGCAGCAGTAGCCCTGCTGATTTGGGGAAGCATTACAGCCCACAACATGGAAGTGGATGTTTTTCCAGACCTGAATGCTCCGACCGTAGTGGTGATGACCGAAGCTCAAGGGATGGCACCGGAAGAAGTAGAACGGCTGGTGACCTTCCCGGTGGAAACCGCTGTCAACGGAGCCACCGACGTCAGACGTGTACGTTCGTCTTCTACCACAGGTTTCTCGGTCGTATGGGTTGAATTCGAATGGGGTACGAATATTTATACAGCCCGGCAGATTGTATCGGAAAAGCTGGCAACCCTGGGAGAAGCACTTCCTGATAATGTCGGTACTCCCACCCTGGGCCCCCAATCTTCGATCCTGGGTGAAATGATGATTATCGGTCTGACTGCCGACAGTACTTCTTTACAGGATTTACGTACAATAGCCGATTGGACCATCCGACCGCGCTTACTCTCGACCGGAGGAGTTGCCCAAGTGGCCGTTATCGGAGGCGACATCAAAGAGTATCAGATATTGCTCGATCCGGCCCGTATGAAGTATTACAATATCGGATTGGACGAGGTCCTGCCGGTAGTAGAAAATATGAACCAAAATGCCACCGGAGGTATCCTTTACGAATACGGAAATGAATATATCATACAGGGAGTTATGGCAACCACCCGGGTCGAGGAAATAGGTAAAGCCGTCATTAAAACCGTCGACGATTTTCCTATCACATTGGCTGATATTGCAAACGTTCAGATCGGAGCTAAAACACCTAAATTAGGAGTTGCTTCAGAAAAAGGTAAACCGGCAGTGCTGGTTACCGTCACCAAACAACCCGGCACCAACACCCTCGAACTAACCGACAAACTGGATGCCTCTATCCAGGAACTTCGTAAAACTTTACCGGAAGACGTCGAGGTTTCGACAGACATTTTCAGGCAATCCCGTTTTATCAACAGTTCGATCCACAACATCCAGGAAGCTTTACTGGAAGGAGCTGTTTTTGTGATTGTGGTGTTGTTCTTTTTCTTGATGAATTTCCGGACCACGATCATTTCCCTCGTCGCTCTTCCTTTGTCTATGTTGATGGCAATCCTGGTGATGCATGCTTTGGGGTTGACAATCAATACTATGAGTTTAGGAGGTTTGGCTATTGCTATCGGCTCGTTGGTCGACGATGCGATTGTGGATGTGGAAAATGTATATAAACGCTTACGCGAAAACCGATTCAAACCCGCCACAGAACGACGCCCGACCATCGAAATTGTTTTCGAAGGTTCGAAAGAAGTCCGGATGCCTATCCTGAACTCTACGTTGATCATCGTGGCTTGTTTTCTTCCTTTATTTTTCCTTTCGGGCATGGAAGGCAGAATGCTGATACCGCTGGGTATTGCTTTCGTTGTCGCCCTGTTTGCTTCGACCGTCATCGCTTTGACACTGACTCCGGTATTATGTAGTTATATGCTGACTACCGAAAAAGCATTGAAAAAAAGCGAAAAGGAGCCATTTATCTCCCGCAGCTTAAAAAAGGTATACCGAAAATCGTTAAACTGGGCACTGCATTACAAAAAAATAGTGATCGGTACAGCTGCCACCCTACTGGTTTTATCGCTGATCATCCTATTCAGTTTAGGACGTAGCTTCTTGCCTCCTTTCAACGAAGGTTCGCTGACCATCAATATCAGTACCATGCCGGGTATCTCACTTGAAGAGTCGGACCGTATGGGTGGATTAGCCGAAAAGATTCTCCTGGGGATTCCGGAAATTCAAACTGTGGCACGTAAGACAGGACGTGCCGAGCTAGATGAACATGCACTGGGAGTAAATACCTCCGAAATCGAAGCACCTTTCGAGTTACAAGACCGGGACAGAGATGAATTTCTGGCTGATGTACGAAAACAATTGGGTGAACTGAAAGGGGCCAATATCGAAATCGGTCAACCGATCTCCCACCGTATCGACGCCATGCTTTCCGGAACGAAAGCCAACATTGCGATCAAACTATTCGGTAATGACCTGAATAAACTGTATAGCTTGGGAAGTGAAATCAAGAATTCTATACAAGGAATCGACGGTATTGCGGACCTGACTCTGGAACAACAGATCGAACGTCCTCAGTTACAGATTCTTCCTAAACGGGACATGTTGGCCAGGTATGGTATTACTCTACCGGAATTTTCCGAATTTATCAATGTCGCTCTGGCCGGGAAAGTAGTTTCACAAGTGAATGAAGGTGGAAAAATCTTCGACCTGACCATTAAAGTAGCCGACCATGACCGGGATAGCATGGAAGAAATCGGTGAACTCATGCTGGATGCCAATGGGCGTAAAGTGCCCCTGCATTATGTAGCGGAAGTACTTCCCCTATCCGGGCCCAACACCATCAGCCGGGAGAATGTACAACGTAAGATCGTCGTTTCTGCCAATGTTGCCGGCAGGGATTTGAAAGGCGTAGTCAACGATATCCAAAAAACAGTAGACGAACAAATCTCTCTACCGGAAGGTTATCACATCGAGTATGGCGGACAGTTCGAAAGTGAAGCAGCTGCTTCCCGAACTTTATTCCTGACTTCCCTGATCTCCATCCTACTGATATTCTTGATTTTGTATCATGAATTCCGGAGTTTACCTTTATCCGGTATCATCATGTTGAATCTGCCCTTAGCCATCATCGGAGGAGTGATCAGTATCTGGTTTACCTCAGGGGTAATCAGTATCCCTTCTATCATCGGATTCATTTCCCTATTCGGTATCGCTACCCGTAACGGAATACTACTGGTATCCCACTACAATCATTTACGGGAAGAAGGTCTGAATCTGAGGGAAAGTATTATTCAAGGTTCTTTGGACCGGCTCAATCCGATTCTGATGACAGCCTTAACCTCTGCAATGGCTTTCATTACGCTGGCTGTGGGTGGGGATCTTCCGGGAAATGAAATCCAAAGTCCTATGGCACAGGTGATATTAGGAGGATTATTAAGCTCCACTCTGCTAAACGGATTTGTAGTCCCTATCGTATATTTTCTGTTGAACCGGAAAAAAGAAGCATCAATAGTAACCCCTCAGGAGATACAAGCCGATTTATAAATTTACAATTCATCATTATGAAAAAATACATATACATCCTTTGCCTGTCTCTGATCGTCACTCTCCCTGTATTTTCTCAATCGGGAATCAAGGAAGTGCTTAAAAATATCGAGGTAAACAATCCCACCTTACAAGCAGGCATGCAACTAAACCAAGCACAAAAGCTGGAAGCACGGACGGGGATTTTTTTACCCAACCCGACAGTCGAATTAAATCAATTGTGGGCCGACCGTAGTGTAGGCGGAAATGCCAACGAATTAGCCGTCGTACAGAGTTTCGACTTCCCTACGGTCTATGCCAATAAAAACAAATTGGCCAAATTGAAATCTGCAACTTCCGATCTCCAATATGCAGCCACCCGTCAGGAGATCTTACTGACAGCACAACAGACCTGCCAGGAGATCATATACTTACGCAAACAAAAACAGTTATTGGACCAACGGCTGAAAAATGCGGAAAAACTAGCAGAATTGTATCGTCAACGTTTTGCGAATGGTGATGCCAACCGATTAGAATACAACAAAATTCAATTAGAAAAGATTAATGCCAATAATGCCAGCCGACTCAATAACTCGGCTTTGCGGGCTCAATTGGAGAAATTACAGGCACTGAACGGTGGCCACCCCCTCGATTTCGAAACAACGGACTACCCACAGACTCAGGTTCTACCGGACTATTCCAGTCTGGAATCGGAGTATCTGGCCGCTGATCCCACATTAAAAAGTCTACGCAGCGAATCCGAATCCGCCCGACGGGAGATCAAAGTAAACCGGGCCCTGACTTTACCTAAATTCGATCTGGGTTACCGTCGTAACGGGGGGAGTGAATCAAAGATGAACGGTTTCAAAATCGGCCTTTCGATTCCGCTTTGGGAAAATAGAAACACGGTTAAACAAGCAAAAGCACAAGCCGAATATACGGTTACCAATATCTTAGCCAATCAACAGACCCTGAAAGCTACCCTCCGGGAACTATACCTGCAAGCCGAAGCTTTGGCAAACTCCCGGAATGAATATGCAGAGGCTCTTTCCAGCCAACGGACCGACGAATTACTCAATAAGGCTCTCGAAACCGGGCAGATATCCATGATCGATTATTTTGTAGAGATTACTCTGCTTTACGATAGTATGCAAAACTATTTGGATGTAGAAAAAGAATATCAGAATGCAGTGGCCCAACTATTACAATATCAATTGTAATAAGTTTTAAAGTCCCCCAACCTGCCGGCGCGTTTTTACAGCCACGAGTGCTGCTGTAAAAACGCGCCGGCAGAGTTCAAAAAACTTTAGGAAGCAATTACTCCAGATTTTAATAATTACAGGGGGCACAAAAGTTGCAAGAAATTCAGCATCAAGGCAATTACCGCTATACGGCTATCCCCCTAATAACTCATCAAACACAGGTCAGCAATTCCCTCATCCGATGAATGACAGGAGCTTTTTTCTGCAGGCGTTCTTCATTGTTATGCCCTCCTGCAAATAAGATACAATCGAACCCCAAAGCGTCGGCCACCTCGGCATCGTGAATAGTATCTCCAACCATCAGGGTGTCTTCGGGTACAATCGGACAAGTCTGTAACATTTGCTGTCCCCGTTCGATCTTGCCGGCCGCATAAATATCATTCGCCCCACAAGCGCGGTCAAAACGGGAATCGATCTGAAAATGCCGGAGCATCTGTTGCAACAAATCTTCCCGAAGAGCAGACAGGACATACTGTTTTACACCGGTTTGCTGTATGCCTGCCAGCACCTCTCTTACTCCTTCGTTCAATCCCACTTCGCCGGCATATTTATCCTAGGTATCGACAAAATCGACAGACAGTTCATGAAAAGATTCTTTCTCCATATCGAATCCGACCCGATCATAAAAGTCTATGACCGGAAAACCGAATTTTTCTTTATAATCTTCTACAGAAAGCAATGGCAAACCTCTTCTCCCGAGCATATCGTTCAACGTATTCACACCGACTTTCACATCATTCAATAAAGTACCGTTCCAATCCCACACGACATTTTTATACTTCATAAATTTATCTTTAATCCCTATTATTTATTCCTCTTCTTCTACAGGCTTATAAAAAGCTTCCGCTCCAGGCCAATCCAATTTTTTCCGTGCCAGTTCTTCCGGATAAATCATATACACCACATCAGCCTCGGTCGCCAACTCATTTTTTTCATTGAAAAGCTCCACGTGAGCGGTCACCAACCGTCTTGCCACTTCGGTCACCTTGGCTCTCAACCAAATTTCTCCCTGATCTGTCCGGACAGGCCGTCGGTATTTCACCTGCATTTCTGTTGTCACACCAGCTGTTTTTTCATGAGAAAAGATTGCCCAACTGGCAATCTCATCGATCAGTGTCGCCTGTATCCCTCCATGCAAAACATGAAAAAAGCCCTGATAATTCTCCGAGGGCACCCAATGGCAGGTGATATATTCACCTTCATCCACAAACTTACATTTCAGTCCATACGGATTTGTCGGCGAACAACCGAAACAATTGTATCCCTCCAAATCCGCATAGGCATTATACATTTTCCGTTTTTCCATTTTACGTTCCGATTATCGAACCGTAAAATTAACGCATTTTTCTAAGAATTGTTGCCTGCTTTATATTTTTCATACTCGACCACGACCAATTCGATCGGAATAGCCAATAAACTCATTCGCCGGAAGATATCGGGCAGTTCCGTCCCGACAAACTCTTCACGTCTGGATTCAGTAATCTGCTTCGAAGCTCCTTCTGTCACAAAAAAGCCGACTCCCCGCTTGTTGCAAATGATCTCCCGGGCCTGCAAATAGTCGTAGGCACGCATCACAGTATTCGGATTTACTTCCAATTGTACCCCCAATTCACGAACAGACGGAATCCGTTCCTGAGCTTTCCATTTACCTGTGACAATGTGATCACAAACCAAATCCACAATCTGCAAATAAATCGCCTGCGTCTCCTTAAAGTCCATAATCAGTAATATTGTCTTTAACCTTTGACTTTGAGATACACACCTTCGGTGCATTCAATGTATCCACTTTTACACCGGGAGATACCCATAACTGACATATCACACCCGAATATTCCTCGGGGCCACTTACATATAAAGTGTCTCCGGCCACCCGAAAACCAGTAACCTGCCGGAACGGTATCACACCGGTTATTTTAAATCCCTGCTTTACCTTTTCCGGCGACTCAATCACCCTGACTGCCATATCTGTATTATAGATCACAACGTTACTTACCGGCTGTTTATACAATTTTTCGATATAAGCCCCGGCTTTTTCCATCTCCTGATCACTTGGATTTTTTAAGTTATAAAAAATGATAAATCCCAAAATCACCGGTAAAATATAAAGGACTGCTAAAATTAAATCATATTTTTTCATTGTCTTTTCAATTATTGAACTTGTTTCGTTTTCAATTTTATCCAAATTACTGCCTGATAGGTCAGTGGGAAAATATAGAACACCAGTAACCAGCGGAAAGAAGGTAAATCTGGCAAGACTTCTCCTCCGTAAAAACTCAACTCATCGGGTTTCATTTGTGGCTCTGCCCCGAACAACTTATTCCCCAACCAGACGGAAACGGCTACCAAGGCCAATAAAAATATCACATGAACCAAAAAAGTCAATATAAAAGGATGCTTCCGGAAAGTGACCGATCCCCACATGCCTACCGACATTACATATAAAAACCAAATGACAACCATATTCACTACAATGCCATTGGTCAGCTTTCCATAGTTCAGTTCTTTCTGATCATACGAAATATTCATCAGGTACCCACCCTCCGAAAAGTTGAACACATTCCCGATTTCGGTATGAACCACTTCCTGTCCGGGAGTCATGGCAGGGACCTGATTCCCGAAACTCCCGCTTACATACTCCAATCGATTGAGTCCTGTAAATTTATAACTACTCGTAACCGAAGCCAAAGCATAAAACATCAACAAATAAACGACAAGTAATACGACCGTGGAATTCAGGAAAGCCAGCACATATTTTTCAAAGACAGAAGCCGGTAACAACAGCGTATTCAATATAATGAAGAATATGAAGATGCGGGAAAAGAGGATCATTATGATTTCTATTTTACAGATACCAAAAATCATTGTATTCGTAAACTGACCCCGGATGGAGTTGTCTCTACTTTTGCAGGACGTGGTTCCGCTTCAACCAGTGCCTATAAATGGGGAAAGCAAAATGGTGAAATACGTGAAAGAGCTCGTTTTAATGAACCGGTTGCTTTGGCTTATGATGAAGAGACAAAAACTTTTTATGTAGGAGATACGGGAAACTTTAAGATTCGAAAGATTGCAAAAGAGCAAGAAGCGGATGAACAAGGAGAAGGAGGATCAGATGATGAACAGACTGGTGAAAACCAAATGGATGAGATTTTTCCAGAATAACGAGAACAAATAATCGAATAAAAAACAAACACATGAGAAGAAAAAGTTTTATCACTATTTGTCTATTATGGATCTTTATGTCCCTTTCTGCTCAGGAAAAGAAAATAGAGGTTACGGGAGTAGTGACAGATATGAACAATGAACCGTTAATCGGTGTCAATGTGACTGTAAAAGATCAGGCTGGTTTAGGGGCTATTACAGATATTAACGGACGTTATAAAATTAATATTGAAGAGTTCTCTAGACTGGTGTTTTCATATATCGGATTTGACAGGCAAGAAGTGTTGGTGAAGAGACAGCGTGTGATCAATGTCACTATGAAAGAATCAGAAGCCAGCGAGCTTGATGAAGTTGTTATAACGGGAACTGGGGCGCAGAAAAAATTGATAGTGACTGGTGCTGTAACTACTGTGAATGTAGATGACTTGAAATCTAATCCTTCAGCAAATCTGTCGAATGCTTTGGCTGGTAATGTGGCAGGTGTACTTGCCATGCAAACTTCCGGTCAGCCAGGTGTAAACACTTCCGAATTCTGGATTCGTGGTATTTCTACTTTTGGTGCCAATAGTGCTGCACTAGTGTTAGTGGATGGATTTGAACGTGATTTGAATGATATTAATATTGAGGATATTGAGACGTTCACGGTATTGAAGGATGCTTCCACTACGGCTATCTATGGTCCCCGTGGTGCTAACGGAGTAATACTTATTACTACAAAACGGGGTAAAGAAGGTAAAATTAATATCAATGCAAAGGTGGAAAGCTCTTATAATACACGCACTATCACACCTGAATTTGCAGATGGTTATAGTTATGCGATGTTGATGAATGAAGCACGTATTACTCGCAACCAGGAACGGATCTATCGCGATGATGAAATGGAAATTTTACGATTAGGTCTTGATCCGGATCTCTATCCGAATGTAGATTGGATGGATACATTGTTGAAAGACGGAGCCATGACTTACCGTGCTAACTTAAATATGAATGGTGGAGGTAGTACCGCACGATATTTTGTATCTCTTAGCTATATTAATGAGGAAGGGATGTACAAAACGGATGAATCCATGCGTAAGGACTACAATACTAA
>ENA-UEQB01003445-UEQB01003445.1-human-gut-metagenome-genome-assembly--contig:-NODE-3445-length-9970-cov-12.984636_pt1 | contig 9970 bp, 12 predicted proteins | sample MGYA00242901_ERZ507918 | MGnify/ENA primary metagenome ERZ507918 (study PRJEB26167, sample SAMN06115405) | human gut metagenome | host: Homo sapiens | place: China:Sichuan | collected 2016-04-06...
CTGATAGACCATGCGGACACTGCGGTCAATGATGGTCTTCTCAACCGGCTGCAAGCCGTCCTTGCCGCCGACAATCAACTCGCACATGGAGAGAATGAAGTCGGATTTCAGCGTTAGCGGGTTTTCCTCTTCGGAGTAGTTCGTGTTGATGTCCAGCGGATTGATGTAGTCCGTGCTGACCGGCGAGATGCGGATGACCTGACCGCCGAGCTTCTGCACAAGGGGGAAATACTCGGCTTCGGGGTCGCAGACGATGATGTCATCCTCCGTGATGAGGAAGGCATTCGTCATTTCGCGCTTTGCGGAGAAGGATTTGCCGGAACCGGGCGTACCCAAGATCAGCCCGTTGGGGTTCTTGAGCTGCTTGCGGTCAACCATGATCATGTTGTTGGACAGTGCGTTCAGCCCGTAGTAGAGAGCTTCGCCGCCCTGAAAAAGCTCCTGCGTGGTGAACGGCACGAAAACCGCCGTGCTGGAAGTGGTCAGTCCGCGTTCGATTTCCACCTGATTGACGCCGATAGGCAGAGAGGACATCAGCCCCTCTTCCTGCTGGAAGTCAAGACGCTTGAGCGCACAGTTATACTTTTGGGCAATGGCGGCGGTCTGGAATACCGCGTTTTCGAGCTTCTGGCGATTGGTTGCCGTATTCATGATGAGGATGGTCACAAGAAACAGTCTCTCATTGCGGGTCTGGAGATCCTGCAACAGACGCTTTGCCTCACCGCCGAAGGTAGCGAGATCGGACGGAATGATGTCCATATCGTAGCCGGAGCGGACTGCCTTTTTCTGCTCTTCAATCTTCATCTTGTCGAGGTCGGTGATCTTCGACTTGATGCTCTTGATCGCCTTCGCCTGGTCAATCGTCCGGATATGAAAATTGACCGTGATGTTGCTGTCCATCTCAAGGAAGTCGGCAAGCATACGGTCATTGAGTTCCGGCGCGAGGATTTGCAGGAAGCTCACCGCGCCGATGGTTCTGCCCATCTTGAAGCACTTGCCTTCACGAAAGTCAAAGGAAGTGGGAGCGATGAAGTCCTTGCTGGAAAGTCCTGTCCGGGCAACCATATCGAAGGAAAAGCGGAACGGCTCATTGCTGTCCATATTGAACACATCATGAAGCACTTTCAGCCGTTCGTAGCCGGACAGCGGCTCGGTTCTCACGCCGAGAGTTTTGAAGTTGTTGAGGATGTCGGTTTCAATGCGTTCGAGCTTCGGCTTTGCCGTGCGGAGGGAGTCCGCCTCAATGCCGAAGGTGATGTACTTCTTCTTGATCAGCCCGTTGTTGCCCTTGGTGAGCTGGTTTTGCAGCATACCGGAATACTCGGAGCGGATGTCGTTGAAGGCGTCCTCCTGTGCCGGAATGTTGATGCGCTTGCGGAACTCATTGAGGCTTGCCTTCTGATTGATGAAGGAGAGCTGGACGAAAATCGAGCTATCAAAGTAGTTCAGAAAGTCGCACCAGTTCTCAAAGATGGCAGTTTTGTCCTCGTTCTGCGCAAGCTGGTAGTTGATGTCCTCAAAGGCGATGGACTTCGTGTAGAGGCGGCTGTTTACCTTGCAGATACCGTCGCGGCACATCTCCACATAGGGAATGGTCTGCTGGGCGGACTTGCGGACTTTCTTTGCCTTCCTGTCCTTTTTCTTCTGCATGACGATCCGCTTCTTTTCCTGAGCGGAAAGGGCATCGCCGTAAACGACGCCGTTCTTGACGGTCATCTTAGGCTTTGCCTTTGCTGTGCTGTTGTTCAAGCTGCAATTCCTCCTGTTCTTTGATTTTCTGCTGAATTTCAGCGTAGAGATTGTTTGTGCGATAGGGACGTACCTTGTCCCGGATGAACATGGACTGTACGATGTGGTACAGATACTTTTCGGCGGGCTGACCGTCCTTCTCGTAAAGCGCGAAGAAGATAAACGGGAGCATGATGACCACCATCAGCATTGCCGCCGTGGACAAGTCGAGATGCGCCTTCGCCAGAAAGAAGATCGGGACACCGACTGCCGCAGCGATGGAAAAACAAATGAGCTGCCGCTTGGTCAGGTTGAACATGACCTTCGTTTTGACGCGGTTAAGATCCTTCGGGACCGGAACAAATGCCATTGACTGTTTCCTCCTTTCTAAGCTGCTTTTCATAGCGCAGCTTCATTTGTGCGGGATATTGATCCTCCTTCGGCTGACGCTTGCCCGTCCAGCGAAGCCCACCCGCTTTGCCTTGACAGATCCAGCCGGAAGCCCGAAGGCTTGCACCGTTTTCGCTTTCCAGCGTGTAGGTGATGATGCGCTTATAGCCCATAGCCGCAGCAGCTCTTGCCGCCGCGCCGTAGAGAAAGCTGCAAGCGTTCTTTGCCCCGTTGGTGCATAGCCTTGTGACCTCCAATGTGAAGCCGTCATCCAGATACCGGCTGACGGGACGCCCGGCGATGATTACGCCGACCAGCTCACCGTCTGCTTCACAGCCGATGGAAAACTTGTGACCGGCAACCGGCTTGTGATGTCGGTGATACTTCCGGACATACTCGTTGGCGTCACGAAGAGAGATGGGTTTTAGCCGCAGCATGGTGTTTCCTCCATAGGAAGATGAGCCGTGCATTCGACCTCGTTGCCCCAAACATCCCAGCCTTCGGGAGACTGACGGGCAAAAAGCTCTACGCGGGGAATGTCTCCCATGAGCCGAACAATGCGTTCCCGCGCCTCATCCGGCTTTTTGGAATGCTCTTCGATGTGGCTGAGGATGACCTGACGCACACCGGCGTCAACTCGCTTCGGGTGTCCCTTCGTAGCAAGGATGCAGATTTCCGCGTTTGCCCTTGTCCAATACCCCATGCCGGTGAAGAGGTCATCGTTCCTGCGGTTTTGCTTCACCCATACAAAAGCCACGGTCTTATAAGAAAAGCCCCATGCCGTCAGCACTTCGAGTGCTTCGCAGAGGCACGGGAACGTGATCCAGAGAAACAGAGCGCAGTCCTTAGCGGCAAGCTCACCGACCGGAAGCGCCTTGATGTCTTCAATGCACATTGTCGGGTAGTGGCTTTCTGCCGACCGTCCCTGTCCCTTCTTGGAGTAAGTCCGATACGCCCAAGGGGGATCGGCGTAGATGATGCTGTACTTCTTCATGCTGCCGACCTCCTTAGTGCGCATGGAAAATGGATTTTGCAAGGCTTCCGGTCTTGAACAGCGAGAAGCACAGAATGACCGTGTACGCTGCCACAGAGAACAGAGCCGAATGAATGTTGTCTGCGATAATCATGCCGTTGATCAGCACCGCATAGATGCCGACACAGACCATGATGAGGAAGCCCTGAAATGCCAGAGCGAACAAGCCTTTCAGATAGTTCGTGCCGATGCTGCCCCATTCGCGGTTGCTCATGGTTGCGATGGGAATAGGCGCAATGCTCACGGTGCAGTAAATCTCAATCATGCGCCCGTAGAGGATGACCGTAATGAGGATCGCCATGATTTTGAGGCACAAGCTGATCAGAAGAGTTTCTATCGACAGTCCGAGCAGTTCTCCGACGCCCATGTTCTCCATGCCGGTACGCATCTGCGCAATCGTCGCGTCAATGTCAATGCTCGTGTTGCCGTGGATTACTCCGGCTGCACCGGAAACCACGTTCTGCCCGATGTCGAATACTGCCATCACGATGTCAAACGTATGCGTCACGAGGTAGATCGCCACAGCCGCCTTGAAAAACCACTTGAAGAACATCCAAGTGTCCATGTCGTGAAGGTTGTTTTTCTCGGTGATCATGGAAATCAGCTCGTAGCACAAAACGAAGGTGATGATGATACCAGCGATGGGGACTATCACGTTTTCGGATAGTCCCCGGATCATCTGGTACACGCCGCCGTTCCAGCCGGACGGTGTTTGCCCAACTTCGGCGGCAATCGTTCCTACCTTCTCGTTGACATCGGTGAACATATTGGTCAGGTTGCTCTCGATCCATCCGATCAGCATATCCTTGAGAGCTTGTTCGATCTTTTCTAAAATGCTGCCCAATATTTCACCACCCTTCGGTTAAGCTGGGCTTGCCGTGGATTAGCCGAACAAACCGGAGAGCAGGGGGATGAGGGTCGTGCCGATCAGCACCACACCGCCGCCAGCCATGAGCTGCTTGATGCCCTGAGACTTGGCGCCGGGGTTGTCGTTGCCGTAGCCTTCCATGAGGTTGACAACACCCCACACTGCGAGACCGGCACCGAGGGCGATAACGAGCGTCTGAAGAACCGTGACAGCCTGATTGATGAAAGCCATAGATTTTCCTCCTTGATTTGAAAAAGATTGGTTGTGTATTTTTGAAAATGGGCATAAAAAAAGAAGCCCCGTCGCTGTTCTGCTTTGGGTTGAGCCATCAGGCTTTACCCACTGCGCAGTGCAGCGACGGGGCTTTAATCTGCTTCGACCTCGCCCATATCATAGAGGTCGAATGTGTCATCGGGCTTGACTACCAGCTTGTGCTGCCGGTACTTCTCGATGTCAAAGGCGTTCCGCTTGTTATAGTCGGAGAGCTGCCGGTACTTTGGATGCTTCGTAATGTCGTATTTGTTACTGAGAAAAGGTCTCACGCCTCGAAGCTGCAAAATACACTTGGCTCCGTCCATGACGGCGATCTCATCCTGAGACATCAGTTCTTTGCCGGTTTTCTGATAATTCAAGCCGTAGGAGTTGTTGTTGGAACGGGTTTCTGAGGTGTTGTAAAGGTCGATTGTCTCCTTGCCCAGCACCTCGCTGATTTCCTTGAGCGTCGATTTTTCTTTTCCGCCGAGGAAAAGTGTGCAGTCACAGTTGCCCGTGATGGTGTCCGCCGCATCCTTGTAGATGGTCTTGAGCTGAGACTGGGACTGCAAGATGATTGACGCCGAGATTTCCCGGCTTCGGATGGTGGCGATGAGCTTATCAAACTTCGGGATTTGACCGATGTTCGCAAACTCGTCCAGCAGACAGCGCACATGGACGGGAAGCCGTCCGTTGTAAACGTCATCTGCCTTGTCGCAGAGAAGGTTGAAGAGTTGGGAATACATGATTGCCACGACGAAATTGAAGGTATCGTCGGTATCGGAAATGATGACGAACAGCGCCGTCTTTCGGTCTCCGATGGTGTCCAGCTCCATCTCATCGTAGCTCATCAGCTCCCGCAGCTCTGCGATGTCGAAGGGCGCAAGCCTTGCACCGCAGGAAATTAAGATCGACTTAGCTGTTTTTCCCGCCGCCAATTTGTATTTGCGGTACTGCTTGACCGCGAAGTGATCCGGGTCACGGGCTTCCAGCTCATCGAACATGACATCCACGGGGTTCTTGAAGGTCTCATCGTCCTCTCTGGCTTCCGAGGCATTGATCATTTCGAGCAGGGTAGTAAAGTTTTTCTCGTGGTCGGGTGCCTCGTACCAGATGTAACCGATGAGGGCTGTATAGTACAGCTTCTCCGCCTTCACCCAAAAATCTTCGCCGGACTTATCGCCATCTCCCTTCGTGTTGACGATGATCGTATTGACCAGCTTGAGGATGTCCTTCTCGCTGCGGATGTAGCTGAAAGGATTGTAGTGCATGGATTTCTTGAAGTTGATGGTGTTCAGCGACTTGATGACATAGCCGCCCTTTTCAAGCATTTTGCCGCACTCCACCAGCACCGTACCCTTTGGGTCGGTGACGACGTAGCTACTGTGCATCTGCATCAGGTTTGGCTTCACGAAAAAGCGCGTCTTGCCTGAGCCGGATCCTCCGATGACGAGGATGTTCTTGTTGCGGGCATATTTTGGCTGCTTCGGGCGGCTGTTCATCGTCAGGAACTCCGTCTGCGTCAGGATAACGTTGTTGGAAAACTCCGGGTCCATGTACGGCTTGATGTCCTCTGGCTTGCCCCAGCGGGCAGATCCGTATTCTTCGCCCTGCCGGAACTTCTTGCGGTTTTTGCCCTTGACGTAGACCGCCAGCTTGAGCAGCGCACCGGCAATCAGACCGATGAGCAGATCGACGGGATGAAAGCTGGGAAGCGGATTTGCAAAGGCAGTGCCGAATACAGCAAAGCCGCTTGTCAGCTTGTCGATGAACTCCGTGCCGGGAGCGAGACGAAACACGGCGACGATCTTATCCGCAAAGTAGAAGGCGAAGACATACGGAAGGTTCAGAAGAATGAGCTTCTTCACATCGGGTTTGCTCACAGCTCCACACCCCGATCCTTGGTCTTGACCTTGACTTTCTCCTTGTGCTGCGCCTTGCTCTGGGCTTTCTCCTGATCCAGCTTGTGCCGGATGGACGGCTGTTCCTTCTGCTTGACAGTCTTGGCAGAGAACTCCTTGAAGGCGGCGGTCATGACATCAACGTCCCGTCCCTTGAAGAAGACAAGATAGCTGGGCGGTTCTACGGAAACGTCCTTCTTGAGCGCAAAGTCCAGACCGTATTTGCTGGCAGTCCGCTCAAAGGACTTGATATTGCCATCCGTCACTTCGATGTTGGAGATGGCGGCATTCTGGCTCATCAGATGCTTGATGGACTGCTTGCCGCGATAGGTTTTTGGTTGCTGCATCTGCTTCTGCGCCTTCTCAATCTCCTGCACGAACTTGTCCAGTGCCTTTTTCAGCACCTCGGCTGAGATTTTGCCGCCCTTGATCATGATTGCAACAACTTTGGTGTTGACTTCATCCTGCATTGCGGCGTTTACCTCCTTTCGTTGGAATGATTATGGGGACTGCTGCCGAAGCTAAGGCGGCACAATCCGGCGATAGATGATTTTCATTTACACTGTCCTCCTTTCCGAGCATTGCTCACGATGGTATTCATTAAAGAGTGTCTTCACAAAGGCTATAATCGTAGGTCTTCGGCTTCTTTGACCCTGCCGATCTGTCCTGCCCGTAGAAATCATGATTGACGAGCGCGGAGTAGTAATTGTCTATCGTCAGAGAGGCGTTATACAGAGCGGTCAACAGGTACGCCCGGATATTACGGATGTCTGACGGGTTCTTGTTCATTGCTTCCAGAACGTACTCTATGTGGCTGCTATTCAGCTTGAGAAAGCGGGACTTAACCACTTGCTGCGGCATATCCTCGCCATTGATACGGATGGTCGGAGCGGTAGAGCAGACGGCATCCAGCATGATGTCCATGATCTCCCGGAAGCGGTCTTTATCGAACTTCGGATCCTGACAGAGAATGTTGTAGTCAAGATTCTCTTTGATAATCTCTTCATACTCGCTTCGCTCATCCATCCTGTCCATCACATCAAGATTGATGGATTGATAGTTCTTTGAGAGAGTATTTCTTTCTTGAGTAATTACTTGGATAGTATTTCTTTGTGCGGGATTTTCCCTATGGGGATTCTCCACGTCTGGATTCTCCACATCGGGATTTTCCCTGTGTGGATTATCCCTGTGTGGCAAACCGGCTTGCGGCATCTCATAGATGTCGAACTCCGTGCTGACCATTCTGCCCTTATCATCTCTGCCACGGTGACGGACAAGGTAGCCGTTTTCCTCAAGCTCCTTGAGTGCCGAAAGTATGGCGTCGGGACCTTCCTTGCAGAGTGCCGCAAGACCACGGGTGGAGAACTGCCAGCCGTCGTTGAAGGACAGCATCTTTGAGAGAAGACCGACTGCTTTGAGGGAGAGGTTCTTATCTCTCAGGTGGGTATTGCCCATGACCGTGAAGTCACGGGTTTTATTGACGCGATAGACTGACACATGATCACCCTGCCATTTCCGTAGATACTTCAACGCCGCAGATTCCAAAGTAGCGGATGCGGATGACGTTCTTGCCCTTCGGGGTGAAGTAGGTCTGAGAGCCGGTATAGCGGAAGGTCACGAAATCCCGGACGATGAAGAGTCCTTCGTTGCTCTTCTTGTTGTAGGGAAGAAGCTGACCGGAGGGAGAGCGGAACAGATACCCTTCGTTAAGCAGGAATTTGACGAACTTGCGCTCCGGGATTTTCAGTTCCTTCGCCGTGGTGCGAATGTTGGTGCAGTCATCTGGATTGACGAAGGCGTCAAAGTAATCGGCTTTCGGTCTTGCGATGCCCAGCTCCGCTTCAAGGGCATTGGCGCGATTCGTTTCCTTGAGCAAGGTCTGCGCAAGCTCTATGATGACCGCCGGTTCCTTCTGAATGCGGTCCAGCAGGGATTCCGTCATGTAGCAGCCGGTCTTGCGGATCATGGGAACAACCTCATCGAACAGCCAGTGTTCAAATCTTTCCGCCGAGGGGAGTTTGCTATGGACAATTAGCCTGTAAACATCACCCTCCGTAATGTAGGAAAGGGACTGCGTACCGCCGCTCGTAAGGGTGTCCCGTTTTAGGACACCCTTGCAATGGTCAATAATTGCCTTGCCGGGTCTGGCATATCCCAATGCTCTTGCAACATCTGAGCCGCAGAACAGAAGTGTTTCTCCGTCGAGGATCGTCCTCACCTCACCGAACTGTTCATTCTTGAAGACTTCGATCTTGTTATCCATGACAGGTTTCCTTTCCGGCATCAGATGTGCCACTTTGATTTTTGAGTGTAGAAACGGGATTGCAGCAGTAGGGACACTCTGCAAACACGCAGGACTGATATTTCCAGTGAGGACGGTGAAAGCGGCAGCTTCGGCACTCAGGGAGAATGCCATCCGCGCCGCTGTCAAAATGCTCAAAGCCGGGTGTGGTCTGCATCAGTAATTCCAGTGCTTGCAGATCACCGGCTGTCATGCGTTTCATGCTTAAAAACTCCTTTCCTTCGCCGCATCGCCAGCAAATATTCCGGCTTTTGGGCAACAAAAAAAGAGGGTTTGCTTCTTACTCCAAATTGGAGAAGAAACAAACCCTCTTCGTTTACGATGTAGTTCAGATGATTTCTCGGATGGTATGAATGACACCGAGCAGCAGCCCGATGAAGAAGGCAAGTCCTCCGATAAGACCGCCTATGATTAAGTTCAATGCGAAGATGCCGACTGAGCCGGAGATACCGTAGCCGCTGGGAACGAGCCAGAGGCACATCCTCCGGATGCCGAATGGCAAGCCGACGCAGATCCACATAAGGAAGTAGTCACATACGCCGTCAGGCATATAGATCGGCTTGAGAAATGACGCGAGGCAGAACGCAAGCGCGATTGGAAGCAGAACCTCCTTCAAGAAGACTTTGATAGCACCCACTATATCCTCCTTCTGCCGGAAGTGTGCAGCGGCACACTCCGGCTTGCTTGATTATTGTGAAAGTCCTTTGTTTTCGGTCAAAAAAAGAAGGGACTAAGCCAGAATGCCTTGGTTTTCAAGGTCTTTCTGATTTAGTCCTATTATCGCACAATAATCCTTGATGATGACCCTCTTGACAAGGCCAGCCTCAATGTCTGCAATCATCTGCTGAAAGCCTGGGCGGTTGAAGGTCGTACCTGAGATGCCATCATCAACATAGAATTTGAAATTGCTGTATCCATGCTCACGGGCATACTTTTCCAGGATTTTTTTCTGGTTTACAATGCTATTGCTGTCACCCTGCAATTCATCATCACGGGATAAGCGACAATACAAAGCTGTAAGTTCTTCGGAGCTCATAGCCGTGTAAGGGAATTGAAGCGCGGCAGCGGTGTTTGACTGATAATACATAAATACCTCCTATCTGGCAGTCAAACACGATATTGAAGTCCAACTTCATTATACCGCGCTTTCTTTTCCCTGTCTGCCTGTTAAGAGGTTTTCAAGTCACAGTTTGTTTCTGAACATCGGCTTTTATCAGGTTCTCCAGTTTGGAGGCTATCGTCTGATTTCCCGTTTGAGGGAAAAAAGAATTGACGATAAAGGTCGTGTTGCCGATCTTCTTTTTGCTCCGCATAGGCGGGGCATATTTATTTTCAGATTGAATTTTCTGCATAATAAGGCCCCTTTCATGCCATTTCATTAAAACCATAAAAGAGGCAAAAAACGGACGGCTGCTGGCCGCAGCTCCACGGGAATCTCACCCCGGCCCATGCTGATGGGTGCGCCGCGCAATGCTTTGAGGGCGTTCAACGCGGGA
>ENA-UEQB01003452-UEQB01003452.1-human-gut-metagenome-genome-assembly--contig:-NODE-3452-length-9949-cov-5.044874_pt1 | contig 9949 bp, 9 predicted proteins | sample MGYA00242901_ERZ507918 | MGnify/ENA primary metagenome ERZ507918 (study PRJEB26167, sample SAMN06115405) | human gut metagenome | host: Homo sapiens | place: China:Sichuan | collected 2016-04-06 | study...
TTAGGTGAACCTATGGTGGGTGTCAACGTAGTGGTTAAGGGAACTACTAATGGCACTGTGACTGATTTGGATGGGAATTTCCGGAACTTTCCCGTTTGATGGCGGATCAGGGGATGCAGATATTATTCGTGCCTTTCCTGACGGATACGCAGAATGCTTATTCACGTGTACGTGTCTGTGCCCAGGCGCGTGCGATTGAGAATGAATGTTTTGTAGTTATTGCAGGTAGTGTAGGAAATCTTCCCCGTGTACATAATATGGATATCCAGTATGCACAGTCAGGAGTATTCACCCCATGCGATTTTGCTTTTCCAACGGATGGGAAACGGGCGGAAGCGACTCCGAATACGGAAATGATTTTGGTTTCGGATGTAGATCTGGATTTATTGAATGCACTCCATACTTATGGCAGCGTGCGTAATCTGAAGGATCGTAGAAATGATGTATATGAAGTGCGGTTGAAGAAGTAAAAAGAGGAAGTTCGGTTGGTTTTAAACCAAGACCCCGTTGGCTTAAAACCAACGATGCGTTTCTTTTAAACCAAGAGGTCTTTGGCTTAAAACCAATAAAGGGGACGTTTATCAGCCCTTTCCGGAAGTACCGCTTTCAAGGATGCTGACGATAGAAAACAGCGTGAAGCAAATAGCTCCCAGTCCTACTAAAACCCGTGCCGGAATAAAGTAATCGGCATGTACGGTAGCAAGTTCGAACACGAAGGCTGCCAGAAACAGACATGCTAATGCCGTCAATACCGGAATCATAGGGATTCGGTTGGCCAGTTTGAATTCCCGTCTCCATATCTTGGCGAGCAGAATCACTTTGCTGGAAATACTGTAACATACCAGACCCAGCCCGAGCATGATGTATCCGGTCGTACCGTTTGCGCTTCCCGAGTCAGCCAAAATGACAAATATGCCCCACACAAAAGAGATCGATCCCATTAATAAAACCAGTTTCGGCCATTTGTTACGTTCTTTTTCCGAATAATCATTTCTAACTTGACGGGCTATGGTTGCTACCAATGCAATCAGACTGGTACAAATACATGCGAGTCCCACCATTACATGTCCTGCTACAAAATAAGCGGGATGAGAGTGACTGTTACTTAACAAGACAAATGCCCATATCCATGCAATACAAGAAATGATGATCGCGAGAATGACCAGTGCCCGTCTTTGACCAATAGAAAAAGCTCCCTCAGGAACTTCGTTTCCGGTCGCTTTTGCATTTGCCGGGATCAAAGAAAATCGAGTGGAAGAAGTGGCGGCAGTAGCTACACATGCTGTGATAAAACCTACACCGGTGATAACATGGCCTGCAACGAAAGATGAAGTAGTGGTAGCACCATTGAAAATGCAGATACCTCCGATAATCGTTATGACAGCTGCCAGATATCCCACAACTGGCAATACGTATTTGGTAGCTTCATTATAGGTGTGTATGATTTGCCGGATAATAGTAGCAGCCGTACAAAACAGCGCAATACATATCATACCTAGTGAAAAAACAACAGGGCCCGCTACCAAACGGTTCCCCGCATCACCATAACCATAAATGAATGCTCCGTATCCGAAGCAAAAGACCGCCATCGCCAAAGGGATTGCTCTGAATAAAATACTAATACCGTAATTCATAACTTAAGTGCTTTTTATTTTCCCACTAAAACAAGGAGGTATCCGTTTTGTTTAGGTTAATAGCCATTTATAATCGCTAACTTCACATGATTCCGATTAAAAGTCTTTGCTTTTTGCTCAACTAAACAAATGTTTTTGTAAATTTGCACCCTTAAAAACGGGGATACCCCTCAAATTGTAAATAGTAAAATCGTAGATATAGCTATGGGTAAGAGATTTACTGAATATTCGCAGTTTGACCTTTCACAGGTGAACAAAGATGTGTTGAAGAAGTGGGACGAAAACCAGGTTTTCGCCAAGAGTATGACAGAACGTGATGGCTGTCCTTCGTTTGTGTTTTTCGAAGGACCTCCCTCGGCTAATGGTATGCCGGGTATTCACCATGTAATGGCACGCACTATTAAGGACATTTTTTGCCGTTACAAAACAATGAAAGGTTATCAGGTAAAGCGTAAAGCCGGATGGGATACGCACGGATTGCCTGTGGAGCTAAGTGTAGAGAAAGCATTGGGTATAACAAAAGAGGATATTGGTAAAAAAATCTCTGTGGCAGATTACAACGCTGCTTGCCGTAAGGATGTGATGAAGTATACCAAAGAATGGGAAGACCTGACTCACCAGATGGGATATTGGGTGGACATGAAGCATCCTTATATCACCTATGATAATCGTTATATTGAAACATTGTGGTGGTTGCTGAAGCAGCTGCACAAAAAGGGCTTGCTATATAAAGGATATACCATCCAGCCATATTCACCGGCTGCCGGAACAGGTTTGAGTTCTCATGAGCTGAATCAGCCGGGGTGCTATCGTGACGTAAAAGATACGACGATGGTAGCCCAGTTTAAGATGAAGAACCCGAAACCGGAAATGACAGAGTGGGGGACTCCTTACTTTCTTGCATGGACAACTACTCCGTGGACATTACCTTCAAACACTGCGCTTTGTGTAGGTCCGAAGATTGACTATGTTGCCGTGCAGTCTTATAATGCTTATACCGGAGAGCCTATCACGGTTGTGCTGGCAAAAGCATTGTTGAATACTCATTTCAATGCGAAAGCTGCTGATCTGAAATTAGAAGATTATAAGCCCGGCGATAAGCTTGTTCCGTATAAAGTAATAGCCGAATACAAAGGTCCGGACCTGGTAGGTATGGAATATGAGCAACTGATTCCTTGGGTGAAACCGGTTGAAGTGACGGAAAACGGTGACTGGAAAGCAAGTGATAAAGCTTTCCGTGTGATATTGGGTGACTATGTTACGACAGAAGATGGTACAGGTATCGTTCACATCGCACCGACCTTTGGTGCAGACGATGCGAATGTGGCACGTGCGGCAGGAATCCCGTCCTTATTCATGATCAATAAGAAAGGTGAAACCCGTCCGATGGTAGACCTTACAGGTAAGTTCTATCTGTTGGATGAACTGGATGAAACCTTTGTGAAGGAATGTGTAGACGTAGACAAGTATAAAGAATACCAGGGTGCATGGGTGAAAAATGCCTATGATCCGCAGTTTATGGTGGATGGCAAGTTTGACGAGAAAGCTGCGCAGGCCGCCGAGTCTTTGGATATTGCTCTTTGTATGATGATGAAAGCAAACAATCAGGCTTTCAAAATCGAAAAGCATGTGCACAACTATCCTCATTGTTGGCGTACAGACAAACCGGTACTTTATTACCCGTTGGACAGTTGGTTTATCCGTTCTACAGCTTGTAAAGAGCGTATGATGGAACTGAACAAGACGATCAACTGGAAACCGGAATCTACCGGAACAGGACGTTTCGGCAAGTGGCTGGAAAATCTGAATGACTGGAACTTAAGCCGTTCCCGTTATTGGGGGACTCCACTGCCTATCTGGCGTACGGAAGATGGAACGGGTGAAATATGTATCGAATCTGTAGAAGAACTTTATAATGAAATCGAGAAATCGGTAGCTGCCGGATTTATGAAATCTAATCCGTACAAGGATAAAGGTTTTGTACCGGGTGAATATACCGAAGGAAATTATGATAAGATAGACCTTCATCGTCCGTATGTAGATGATATCATTCTGGTATCGGAAGACGGTAAACCGATGAAGCGTGAATCAGACTTGATTGACGTTTGGTTTGATTCCGGTGCTATGCCTTATGCACAGATTCATTATCCGTTCGAGAACAAAGATATCCTGGATAATCGTGAAGTATATCCGGCGGACTTCATCGCGGAGGGAGTAGACCAGACACGCGGATGGTTCTTTACCTTGCATGCTATCGCTACGATGGTATTTGATAGTGTGTCATACAAAGCTGTGATCTCCAATGGTCTGGTGCTTGACAAGAATGGTAATAAGATGTCTAAGCGTCTTAACAATGCTGTCGATCCGTTCACTACGATTGAGAAGTATGGTTCCGACCCGTTGCGTTGGTATATGATTACTAATTCATCTCCATGGGATAATCTGAAATTCGACATTGACGGAATCGAAGAAGTTCGTCGCAAGTTCTTCGGTACTTTATATAATACATATTCGTTCTTTGCACTGTATGCCAATGTAGACGGATTTGAATATAAAGAAGCAGATGTTCCGATGGAGGAGCGTCCGGAAATCGACCGTTGGATTTTGTCTGTATTGAACACATTAATAAAAGAAGTAGATACATGCTATAATGAGTACGAACCGACTAAAGCAGGACGTTTGATCTCCGACTTTGTCAATGATAATCTGTCCAACTGGTATGTTCGTCTGAACCGTAAACGTTTCTGGGGTGGTGAATTTACTCAGGATAAGTTGTCTGCTTATCAGACATTGTATACCTGCCTTGAAATAGTTGCGAAACTGATGGCTCCTATTTCTCCGTTCTATGCTGATCGCCTGTATACGGATTTGATCACTGCTACAGGACGTGACAATGTAGTCTCTGTCCACCTGGCTGAATTCCCGAAGTATCAGGAAGAAATGATCGATAAGGAACTGGAAGCCCGTATGCAAATGGCACAGGACGTAACTTCAATGGTGTTGGCGCTACGTCGTAAGGTGAACATCAAGGTTCGTCAGCCACTGCAGTGTATCATGATTCCGGTAGCGGATGAAGAACAGAAGGCTCATATCGAAGCTGTGAAAGCATTGATCATGAACGAGGTGAATGTAAAAGACATCAAGTTTGTGGATGGAGCTGCCGGCGTATTGGTGAAGAAGGTGAAATGTGACTTTAAGAAACTAGGCCCGAAATTTGGCAAGCAGATGAAGGCTGTGGCCGCTGCTGTGGCAGAAATGACTCAGGAAGCGATAGCTGAACTCGAAAAGAACGGAAAGTACACATTGAATCTGGATGGAGTAGAGGCTGTGATCAAAGCTTCGGATGTCGAAATCATCAGTGAGGATATTCCGGGATGGCTGGTTGCCAATGAAGGAAAACTGACTGTAGCTCTTGAAGTTACTGTAACCGAGGAGTTGCGTCGTGAGGGTATTGCCCGTGAATTGGTGAATCGTATTCAGAATATACGTAAGTCCAGCGGTTTCGAGATAACGGACAAAATAAAGATCACAATCTCCAAAAATACGCAAACAGATGATGCGGTGAATGAATATAATACTTATATTTGTAACCAAGTTTTAGGAACATCCCTTGATTTGGCAGATGAAGTGAAAGACGGTACAGAACTTAATTTTGACGATTTCTCATTATTTGTCAGTGTGATAAAAGACTAATACTAATATTGATTAACCTTTTAAACTAGTAAAGTTATGGCAGAAAAGACTAGATATTCGGATGCGGAACTCGAGGAATTCCGTGCCATTATTATGGAGAAGCTGGAGTTGGCTCAACGTGATTATGAGCAGTTGAAGATGAGCCTGATGGGCTTGGATGGTAATGATACCGACGACACATCTCCTACATATAAAGTGTTGGAAGAAGGAGCCAATACGCTTTCTAAGGAGGAAACAACCCGTCTGGCACAACGTCAGCTGAAGTTTATCCAAGGATTGCAGGCAGCTTTGGTACGTATTGAGAATAAAACGTATGGCATTTGCCGTGAGACTGGAAAGTTGATTCCGGCAGAACGCCTGCGTGCTGTTCCTCATGCTACTTTGAGCATCGAGGCTAAGAACAGTGGTAAAAAATAATAGATAGCTACAAGCTACGGATGACGAGCTACAAGTAGCTGCGCAATGTTTACGCACGGCAACTTGTAGCTCGTTATGTTTAATTTATGATGAACAAATGAAGAAACTATTCACGAAGGGTAGAATTGCCCTGCTTGTTATCTTTTCCGTACTGATTATTGACCAGATCATTAAAATCTGGATTAAGACTCATATGTATTGGCACGAAAGTATACGTGTGACAGACTGGTTTTATATCTATTTCACCGAAAACAATGGTATGGCTTTCGGTATGGAAATTTTCGGAAAGCTATTTCTGACAACTTTCCGTATTGTAGCAGTAGGGCTGATAGGCTACTATCTCTATAAGATTATAAAGAAAGGTTTCAAAACCGGATATATCGTCTGCGTGGCCCTTATCCTGACCGGCGCTTTGGGTAATATTATAGACAGTGTATTCTATGGTGTTTTTTTCAATGAAAGTACTCATTCGCAGATTGCCAGCTTTATGCCCGAAGGAGGTGGATATTCTACCTGGTTCTATGGTAAGGTGGTGGATATGTTTTATTTTCCGATAATTAATACAAACTGGCCGACATGGATGCCTTTCGTAGGTGGAGAACATTTTATATTCTTCAGTCCGATTTTTAATTTTGCGGACGCTGCCATCAGTTGCGGTATTATCGCATTGCTACTTTTCTATAGCAAATATCTGAACGAATCTTACCATTCACTAGATAAAAATAAAAAGGAAAGCGTAAATCATGAAGAGTAGGTTTCGGTTTCATCTGTGTTGTATTTGCATGTTCGCGCTTGCAGTAGCAGGTTGTAAAGTCAAAAGACCTGACGATGTAATCTCAGAATCGAAGATGGAGAATTTGCTGTATGATTATCATCTGGCAAAGTCGATGGGAGATAATCTGCCTTATAATGAGAATTATAAGAAAACTTTGTATCTCGATGCCGTTTTTAAGAAATATGGTACAACGGAAGCCGTATTCGATTCGTCTTTGGTGTGGTACACACGCAACACGGAAGTATTATCGAAAATTTATGAAAGAGTAAGCAAACGTCTGAAAGCCCAGCAGAATGAAATAAATCATCTGATAGCTTTGCGTGACAATAAACCGAAGATGTCAGATCCGGGCGACAGCATTGATGTCTGGCCTTGGAAGCGTTTCGTGCGTCTGACAGGTGAGGTGATGAATGATCAATATGCGTTTGTGCTGCCTGCCGATACTAACTATAAAGATCGTGATACATTGGTTTGGGAAGTTCGTTATCGTTTCCTTGAACCGATGCTTGCAGATTCTCTGAGAACTGTCACGATGGCTATGCAGGTTATTTATGAAAAAGATACATTAAATCGTCTGGAAACAGTCACCGATCCGGGTGTGCATCAGATACGTTTGTTTGCAGATACATTGGGTGCGATGAAGGAAATAAAGGGTTTTATCTATTATCCCGTACAAGGAGAGAAAGCCGGACCATTGCTGGCTGACCGCTTTATATTAACCCGCTATCATTGTGCGGACTCACTTTCTGTAGCCGAACGTGACTCGATTAATCAGCTGGAAGCTTTGAAAACAGATTCTTTGAAAAAGATTTCTGCCCAAAAAGATACTGAGATTTCGAAAGACTCTTTGAAGAAAGTCGATGAACTGAAAGATGGTCAACGTATCTCTCCGGAAGAAATGAACCGCCGTCGTACGGTGACTCCTGAAAAGAAACCGGAACAAATTGAAGTAGAGCAACATATCCAGCAGGAAAAGATTGAGCAAAGAAGGGAGCGGCAAATGAATCAGCGTAAAAATCAACAAAGACGTCAATCATCTCCCCGCTAATCTTATGAAACGTTTTGCTGCTCATTATTTACTTTTGCCTGAAGTTGGCTTTATCAGACAGCAGGTGGTTGAGATTGCTGATGACGGACGTGTCTGCCATATTTTCCCGTTGACGGAAGAAATCGAGTCTGTTGAATGGATGCCCGGACTGATCGCATTGTTCCCTGAAAGTGAAATAAAAAACACTGGGATGTTTGAAAAAAACATCCCAGTGTTTCAATTTAATCTTCCTGTAGTTTCGGGTCAAACTTCCTCATGTTCTAAAGAGTTCCTTGCAGTGTCTGAAGAGAGGGGAGAAGTTCTGTTTCCTTATTTATTTTATCCTTTTGACTTTACTTCCATGCAGCCTGTCGCCGGAACTCGGCACAGATTACTGCGGTAGCGATGGCTACATTGAGAGACTCCGAAGTTTCTTTTCCTTGTGGATAATTGGGAATATAGAGTTTCCGATTGATGAGCGCTTCCACTTCTTTTCCTATTCCGTTACCTTCATTTCCCATTACAATCAGCCCGTTGGCGGACAATGGCTGTTCGTACATGTTCTTTCCATCCAGAAAAGTACCGAATACGGGAGTATCTCCGAGTGAACGAATAAATTCGGGGAGAGAAGTATAATGAACCTTCACACGGGCGATTCCTCCCATGGTGGCTTGTATCGTTTTAGGGTTGTATACGTCTACCGTATTCTGCGAACAAATAATATGCTCAATGCCAAACCAGTCTGCCAACCGGATAATTGTACCCAGATTCCCCGGGTCCTGAACATCATCCAGTGCCAGACAAAGAGACTGGCGGACAAATTCCGGATTTAAAGTATATTGTGGTTGCTCAAAAATGGCAAGTACCTGCTGGGGTGTTTTCAGCAAACTGGCACGTGATAGTTCTTCTTGAGAGACTTCTGCTATTTCACTTGCCTGAATACCGGGGTGCTCTTGTAGCCAGGAAGAAGTGGCAGCCAGAAAACGGCAGGGAAAATGCCCCAGTAAATCGCCTACTAATTTAGGACCTTCGGCAAGGAATACCTGTTCTTCTTTACGTGTCTTCTTTTGTTCCAGCGAATGGATATACTTTATTTTATTTTTGCTCAGCATTATTCTTATACTTCTTTATTTACCGCAAAGCTATAAATATATTTCTAATTAATCGGCTGTTGAATGAGTTTTTTGAAAATAAATCTTTTCCATATTAACAATATTTGTGTGAATAAAAACTGATAGTCTACTTAATTTTAGTAGATTTGCTTAAAATTAGTAGATTGATAATCAATATAAAGGAAAGTAAGATGGAAAGATTGACACAACAAGAGGAAGAAGTGATGATTTACTTTTGGAAAATGGGACCGAGTTTTATCCGTGAGATACTGAATGAAATGCCGGAGCCCAAGCCTCCATACACAAGCGTTGCCTCTGTGGTCCGTAACTTGGAGAAGAAGAAGTTTTTATCTCCTTTTAAGTTAGGAAACTCTATTCAGTATCATGTGCTGGTGAAAGAAAGTGATTACAAACGTAGCTTCATGAATGGGGTAGTGAGCAACTATTTTACGGGTTCGTATAAAGAAATGGTTTCCTTTTTTGTCCGTGACCGTAAAATCAGTAAAAAAGAACTCGAGGATTTGATCAACATTATTGAAGATGAAGAATCATAAATCAAGATAGGTATGGAACCTTCAATTTATCTGATTAAAGTAAATGTAGCTTTGATCGTGTTATATGCATTCTATAAGTTCTCTTTCAGCAAAGATACATTTTTTAGGCTGAGACGGGGTATGCTGTTGCTGATATGTGTCACTTCGCTGATTTATCCATTCATTGATTTTTCGGAGTGGGCGGGGTGGAACGAACATGCATTGGGAGAAACGATTACGACCGTTTACAACAAACTATTGCCGGAAGTGCTGGTCACTGCTACTTTACCTGCTGCTTCAACAGAAGTTGGAACGGCAAACTGGCAGACCGGTACATGGCTGTGGATTATTTATGGACTGGGATTTGCCATGTTGTTACTGCGCAGTCTGTTGGAGGTCTGTAAAATATGCCGTTCTGTAGCTCGTTCTCAGCGCTGTTCTCTAAAAGGAGTCTCTGTTTGTCGGTCGGAAGAGATAGGAGAGCCCTGTTCTTTCTTCCATTGGATATTTATAGGTACGATACAATACCCGGACAAAGAACTAAATGAGATATTGATACATGAACAGACACATGTTCGCGAGTTTCATTCATTGGATATTATACTGGCCCAACTGATTATCTTATTATGTTGGTTTAATCCGTTCTCTTGGCTGATACGCAGCGAGATACGTATGAACCATGAATATCTGGCGGACAAACAAGTGGTGATGTCCGGCTATGATAAGAAATCGTATCAATATCATTTGTTGGGAATTAA
>ENA-UEQB01003456-UEQB01003456.1-human-gut-metagenome-genome-assembly--contig:-NODE-3456-length-9933-cov-8.396611_pt1 | contig 9933 bp, 7 predicted proteins | sample MGYA00242901_ERZ507918 | MGnify/ENA primary metagenome ERZ507918 (study PRJEB26167, sample SAMN06115405) | human gut metagenome | host: Homo sapiens | place: China:Sichuan | collected 2016-04-06 | study...
CCGTTGGAACAAAGTGTTTCATGCCTTGAAACAAAGTGTTCCAAGTAATGAAACAAAGTGTTTCACGCCTTGGAACAGAGTGTTTCAAGCGTTTGAAACTTTCTGAAACACCTGGCGATTGGATTAACTTGACCGTATGTTTGAATTGACTCGGCCGTGTTAGTTGTTTCAATTGACCTGTTCTTTTAGGAAGTATTGAATCATTTATTGGCTAATAATGCATGGGGTATCAGTTATTAATGACTGAGAGATTAAACGTTAATAGCTGAGATGTCAGAGGTTAACATCTTGTAAATCAAAAGATAACAATGTAGAAATGATATTAATTAGGACGAGACAGAGTGAGAGCAAACGGTTGCTCTCATACCTGCTACCACAGTTGCTGCCACACGGAAAACCACGATGAATAAAGGGATGCAGACAGTTTGTTAGGGCATGAGAGCAAAACTGTTATCAAATCACTGGGGAGTATGTAATGTACCTCGAGCATCCTTGTATGTGTTAGTCAACGGGAAAGGCGAAACCGTTCTCTTTTGCCCTTTATATGCGTCATCCGGACGAAAATACAAATAATCGGAAAGCCTGCCAGCTGTCTGCCCAACTCATGGACTCTGTTGTTTACTTGTCACAGAATACTAATCTGATTCATCACATACACCTTTTTTGTAATAAGCAGATTGTCGCTCTTGAAAAGCTACAGAAAGAAAAAGTAGAAACTGAAAAACAAGAGATTGAGATATAAGGGGATGAGATACAAGAGACTAGAAAGCAAGGGATAGAAAAATTAGAAATTGGGCAAACTGAAGATTAAACAAACAGAAAGTCAACCAATCTAACGGTTACTTCGCTTTTAAAGAATCATACAGAAACTGAAAAAGCCGGCCACGATTTCCCATCGTAACCGGCTTTTATCCTATATGTTAACCTAAGACCTATAAAACTTTCTGCTATTAATCACACGCATTGCTGCGGTATAGTATTCGCACGGAACTGAAATGAGTATACCGTTCAATCCGTTGTCTTTCATTGAAGCTTCGATATACGCTGCTTTCAGAAGACTCTTCACGCTGGCCACCTCCCAGGGACTACCAGCAAAAACATTGACCTGAGAAATCTTTCTACTTGTAATCATATTCTTTTTGTGTTTTGGTTTTTACTGCCGGCAAATATAAGAAGGGGAAATTATATATGAGAGCAATTTTGAGTCATAAAAGTATAGAAATGATGCATTGGTCTGATTTTAGCATAAATTGGTCAGTTTTTTGCTATTTAGGAGTTTTGTTATCAAAGCTAATGAATCATCTTCAGATACAGTAACAGTTCGTATTTCTGATTTTAACTTTATGAATGATAAAAAAGAAGCTGCTGATTATCACTCTGAAATTAAAGTAGAATGTTATTCATTATATTTTTCATGGAATTTGAGTTTTAGATGAAGAATGATTATATTTGTGATGTACTTAAATCTATGCAAATGAAGTTCAGTCCATTCAACCGGTTCTTCACAGATTATTAGCAGCGCTTTGTTAGCCTTGCGTGTTTCTATGCGTGTGGCGAGTTATAATAGTGTATTTAAATAATTTATTTAATTAAAGAAGATGAAGAATACAAGTATTTCAAGCCATTGGGGAGTATACATGGCAGTTGGTAGTTTGGGATTACCAGTGTTGCATGCAGTAGCTGAACAGCCTGATAAAGGTCCGCACATTATCTTGATTATGACCGACCAGCAGCGGGGGGACGCTTTAGGCTGTGCCGGTAATGAGGCAGTGATTTCTCCCAATATTGACCAGTTGGCTGCCGAGGGCTATCTGTTCAGGAATGCTTATACCGCCACTCCGAGTAGTACTCCGGCACGCGCCGGTTTACTGACAGGAATGTCTCCTTGGCATCATGGGCTGTTGGGATATGGTAAAGTAGCGGAGCATTACTCATGCGAAATGCCGCAGATGCTAAAAGATTTGGGTTATCATACCTTGGGTATAGGCAAGATGCATTGGAATCCGCAGAATGCACTTCATGGTTTCGAAGCCACCCTTATCGACGAGAGCGGGCGTGTTGAATCTTCCTGTTTCATGAGCGATTACCGCAAGTGGTTTAATACGCAGGCTTTCGGATTGAATCCCGACAGTACAGGGGTGGGATGGAATGCGCATGGTGCGAAAGTATATGCCTTGCCCGAAAGGCTGCATCCTACAGTATGGACAGGGGACCGTGCAGTAGAAGCAATCAGAGGATATTCTTCAGAACAACCATTATTTCTGAAAGTTTCGTTTGCCCGTCCGCATAGTCCGTACGATCCGCCTCAGCGGGTGTTAGATATGTATGAGGGAAGAGAGATTCCCGAGCCTATAATAGGAAATTGGTGTAAGGAGTTACCGGAAGATCCTCATCCTGAGAAGAATCCTGAAGCATATAGTGGTAATTTCGGAACGGAATATGCGCAAAACTCTCGGAAATATTATTATGCGTCCATAACTTTCATTGATGAGCAGGTAGGACATATCATTGAGGAACTGAAGAAAAAAGGGATGTATGAGAATGCTCTCATCTGTTTTATATCCGATCATGGAGACATGTTGGGAGATCATAATTTGTGGCGTAAGACTTATGCTTATGAAGGTTCGGCGTCTATTCCTTATATTGTGAAGTTGCCCCAATCGTATCAACAAGTCAGGAAGACTGGCAGCTCTATTGACGAGCCTGTAGAATTGCGTGACCTTTTGCCTACTTTCCTTGCAATAAACGGTGCCGACATTCCGGCAGCCATAGACGGAATGTCTTTACTGCCACTTATGGAAAAGAAAAAAAGCTCATGGAGGAAATACATTGATATCGAACATGCGACAGTCTATTGGCAAGATAATTATTGGTGTGCACTAACAGACGGAAAGGTGAAATATATCTGGTTTTTTAGAACCGGTGAGGAACAGTTGTTCGACTTGCAACGCGACCCCGGTGAGGTAAATGAATTATCCAAAGTCCCCTCTTCCCAAAAACAGTTGGAAGTCATGCGTAAGGCGATGGCAGAACATCTTCAGGAACGCGGTGAAGAATGGGTGAAAGACGGTAAGCTTGTAATACGCAAAAAAAGTTTGTTGTATGGTCCGAATTATCCAGGCAAGAAAAACTGATAATTTATGAAGAAGTAGCTTTTATCTCTTTGGGGAATAAGAGCTGATATCTTCTGCTGTTGAGTAAGATCAGTATTCGAAGAGTTGTCTACTGATGCTAGTGTGACTTTAGAGGATGAAAAGATATCAGATGAGTCAATGGAGAAGTGATAATTGTAGCGATAACGAAGATTTGATTTGGCTGTTTAATGAACAGAGAAACGGTTCCGGGGAGCCGGAACCGTTTCTCTGTTTTTTATTTCTCATCGTTCTTGCGAATCTCCACACGGCGAATCTTACCGCTGATCGTCTTTGGCAGTTCGTCAACGAACTCAATCACACGCGGATATTTATAAGGTGCAGTGACTTTCTTAACATGGTTCTGCAATTCTTTGATCAATTCTTCTCCGGCGCGTGCTTTATAGTCTTTAGACAATACGATAGTTGCTTTCACTACCTGTCCGCGAATCTCGTCGGGCACTCCGGTAATAGCACATTCTATCACGGCAGGGTGTGTCATCAAAGCGCTTTCTACTTCGAAAGGACCGATGCGGTAACCGGAACTCTTGATTACATCGTCTGCGCGTCCTACAAACCACAAATAGCCGTCTTCGTCTTTCCATGCAACGTCACCTGTGTAGTAAATGCCGTCATGCCAGGCTTCGTGTGTACGTTCCGCGTCGCGATAGTATTCTTTGAAGAGTCCGAGAGGTTTGCCTTTGCTGGTGCGGATTACGATCTGACCTTGTTCTCCTGCTTCTACAGAGCGGCCTTCGTTGTCTATCAGGTCCACGTCATATTGTGGATTGGGCAATCCCATACTTCCCGGTTTCGGTTCCATCCAAGGCATGGTAGCTACTGTCAATGTCGTCTCAGTCTGTCCGAAGCCTTCCATCAGCTTGATGCCTGTCAGTTTTTTGAAAGTCTCGAATACGGCAGGGTTCAGAGCTTCTCCGGCGATGGTGCAATACCGCAATGAGGACAGATCATATTTGGTCAGATCTTCATGAATAAGGAAACGGAAGATAGTAGGAGGTGCACAGAGTGAAGTCACCTGATACTCTTGTATCTTTTCCAAAATAGCTGCGGGGGTGAACTTCTCATGGTCGTAAACGAAGATGTTTGCTCCGGCAATCCACTGTCCGTAGAGTTTGCCCCATACTGCTTTTCCCCAACCGGTATCGGCAATGGTGAGATGGAGACTGTTCTCGTCCAGATTGTGCCAGAAGCTACCGGTAACGATATGACCTAACGGATAGGTAAAGTCATGTGCTACCATTTTAGGTTCACCGGTAGTACCGGAGGTGAAGTACATCAGTGAGATGTCATCATTCGTATTGGCATGTCTCGGACGGACGAACGGAGCAGCGTTCTCGATGCCCTGATGGAAATCTTCGAATCCTTCCGGAACTTCCGGACCTACACTGACTAACTTTTCTACGCTCGGACACTCAGGAAGAGCATCTTTGATGTGTTGCAATACGATTCCTTCACCGGCAGCTACAATCATTTTGATGTCGGCGGCGTTGCAACGGTAGATGATATCTTTCTTTGTCAGCAGGTGCGTTGCAGGAATAACTGTGGCTCCCAGCTTATGCAAAGCGATGGTGCTGTACCAGAACTCGTAGCGGCGTTTCAGAATCAGCATCACCATATCTCCACGACCGATACCGAGGCTCTGGAAGTAAGAAGCCGTCATGTCCGTATAGCGTTTCATGTCGGCGAAAGAGAACTGGCGGCTTTCGCCCCGGTCGTTGGTCCAGAGTAAGGCATTCTTGTCGGGTTGTTCGGCTGCCCAGGCATCTACTACGTCGTAACCGAAGTTGAAGTTCTCCGGAACATTTATTTTCAGGTTCTTGATAAAATCCTCTTGTGAGGCAAAGTTAGTCTTTGCTAAAAATCTTTCTACCATAATGTTATGAATTAAGAATTAAGGATGAAGAATGAAGAATTATGCTGCGCTGTATAAATGATCCGCATGGAAAATTCTTCATTCTTCATTCCTCATTCTCCATTAAAAAAGTTACATAATTACTGCCAGAAAACGTACCGTTTTGCCATCGAGCGCTTTCATGCCATGTGGAAGTTTTGAGTTGAAATAGATACTGTCACCTTGGTTCAGGATAATTTCCTTACCTTCAATGTTGATAAGCATACGCCCTTCGAGCACAAGATTAAACTCTTGTCCGTTGTGGTGGTTGTAATGAATAGGCTCGTCGTCTCCTTTGGGTTCGACAGTAACGATGAACGGATCGGCTGTGCGATTCATAAAACCGGCTGCCAGTGATTGGTATTTGTAGGCTCTGGTGCGTTCGATGCTCGTGCCTTTGCCGGCACGAGTGACAAAGTAACTGCTCATTTTCGGTTCTTCGCCAAACATCAGTGCATCCAGCGCAATGTTATAGGTGCGGGCTATCTTTTGTAACATGCTGACGGAAATGTCGTAATCTCCTGTCTCTGCGAGCCGGTATTCCTCGGCAGATATGTCACAGTCGCGGGCGATGTCTTCAGACGTTAGTTCCAGTACGTCACGTAATCCGCGAAGACGCTCTGCGATTTGTTTAATTTGATCATTCATACAAGTGGTTATTTTTTTATAATTAATAATTTTGCGGTATTATTTGGATGCCTTCATCGCCTTGATAACGGCGGAAGTAAATCCGTTGTGTTCCAGTTCGTTGATTCCTTTGATGGTGATTCCGCCCGGAGTGGTCACCTTGTCTATTTCCACGCTGGGATGAGTATCATTATTCAGAATTAATGCGGCGGCTCCTTTGACAGACTGGGCTACCATCTCCATGGCATCTTTAGGACGGATGCCCATTTCGATACCGGCTTGCATGGCAGCCTGGATGTATTTCAATACATAAGCGATGCCGCAGGAAGTCAGTGCCGTGGTAGCTGCTATCTTTTCTTCGGGGATGAGCATAGACATTCCCATTTCATTGAACAGCCGGAGCATGAACTGGTTTTGCTCATCGTTTGTGTTGCGTGCTGCGATAAGCGTCATGCTTTCCAGTTCGCTGATGGCAGTGTTGGGGATGAGGCGGAACATCGGCATTTCGGGGGCTATCACAAAGTGTGCAAGCTCTTCAAAGCTAATGCCGGCTGCTACAGAGACGAGAGTTTGTTTGCTCTTTAGCTTCAGCTCACGCATCACCGGTTCCATGAACCATGGCTTGACCGCCAAAATGACAATATCTGCTCCTGCAGCAGCTTCTGCGTTATTCTGAGTTGTGGAGATGCCCGGAAATTCTTCTTTCAGCTTTTCCAGTTTGCCTGCGCTGGGATTGGATACAATGATATCTGAGTCTGCTATCAGACTTCCTTTTGCCAGGCCGCGGGCTATAGAACCACCCATGTTTCCTGCACCGATAATAGCTATTTTCATATGCGCTTATTTTTTATGGATTCTTACAGACAAAGGTAACGGTAAATTGCGAAAAAACAAAAAGCAGCCCGGATAAGAAAAATATTTCTGTATGAGGCTGCTTTTTTGTCGGCTGTTTATTAATCAAATGAGCGATCAGAGTACTCTCTTGAAACGGGCAAGGAATTCGTCCGCTTCCTCCATGCTGAGGCAGAGAGGGGGTAACAGGCGAAGTACGTTTGTACCGCTTGCTCCCGTAAATACATGCTCATCATAGATGAGGCGGCTGCGCAGTTCTTTGATCGGTTCTTCAAATTCGAGTCCGATCATCAACCCGCGTCCGCGTACTTCTTTGATTTGCGGAAATTTCTTGAGTTCTTCCAGCAGGTAATTACCGACTTTAGCGGCATTTTCCACCAGATGGTCCTGTTCAATCACATCCATTACGGCAAGAGCTGCCGAGCATGCCAAGTGATTTCCTCCGAATGTAGTTCCCAATTGTCCGTAGACGGGTTTGAACATCGGACTGATCAGTACACCTGCCATCGGGAATCCGTTACCGATACCTTTGGCTACAGTGATAATATCCGGCTGAATATGATTGTATTGGTGAGCAAAGAATTTACCGCTGCGACCGTATCCGCTCTGTATTTCGTCCAGAATCAGGATCGTTCCGGTTTCGGTACAAGCGTTGCGAAGTTCCTGCATGAATTCAGTAGTCGGTATTTTGATACCGCCCACTCCTTGTATTCCTTCGATGATAACAGCGCATACGTCTCCTTTTGCCAGTTCCTGTTTCATCGCCTCGATATCATTCAAGGGAAGATAGGTCACATGTCCGTTGTTATTGATCGGAGCAATGATGGAAGGATTGTTCGTAGCCTCTACTGCAAGGGATGTACGTCCGTGGAAGGCTTTGCTGAAAGAAACGACTTTGGTGCGTCCGTTATAAAAAGAAGCCAGCTTCAGTGCATTTTCATTGGCTTCGGCTCCGCTGTTGATCAGAAACAGGGAATAGTCTTCGTAACCGGAGATTTTTCCCAGTCGTTCCGCTACCTGTTGTTGCAGCTTATTGATCACCGAATTTGAATAGAAACCAAGGGTTGCTACCTGATTGCTGATCATCTCCACATAGTGGGGATGCGCATGTCCGATGGAAATGACGGCATGACCTCCGTAAAGGTCCAGATATTCCGTACCGTTCTCATCCCATACCTTACAGCCTTGTCCTTTGACTATATTGATGTTATATAAAGGATATACGTCGAATAATTTCATAATTCTTCTGTTTTTAGAAAGCGGAAGGTTTCAGCCGTAGCCCTACGGTTTCTTCCAGGTTGAACATCAGGTTCATGTTATGAACTGCTTGTCCGCTGGCGCCCTTCAGCAAGTTGTCGATGCAGGAGATAATCAATAGTTTGTCACCATGTTTCTCCAGGTGTATCAGACATTTATTTGTATTTACGACTTGTTTCAAGTCTATATTCTTATCTACGATATGAACGAAGGAGTCTTTGGCATAATATTCTTCGTACATGCGAATGATCTCTTCGAGTGCTACTTTGGTTTTCACGACAAGAGTGGCAAAGATGCCGCGTGGGAAATCGCCCCGATAAGGGATAAAGTCGATCTCTGAATCGAAGCTGTTTTGCAGCTGTTTCAGTGATTGCTTGATTTCCGGCACATGCTGATGATCGAATGCCTTGTAGATGCTGATGTTATTGTTACGCCAGCTGAAATGACTGGTAGCACCGGGTTTCACGCCGGCACCGGTACTTCCGGTGATAGCATTAACTGAAACATCATCTGTCAACATCAGATTCTTGGCCAGCGGAAGCAAACCTAGCTGGATGCAGGTGGCAAAACAACCGGGATTGGCTACATGCTTCGCCGTACAGGTAGCACGGCGGTTCAGTTCCGGCAGACCATAGATGAAATCATGATCGTCACTCTTGATGCGATAATCCATCGAGAGGTCGATGATCTTCAAATCTTCCGGCACGTTGTGGCTTTCCATAAATTTCTTCGTGTCGCCGTGGGCAGTACAGAAGAAAAGCACGTCGATAGCGTCCAGGGGTAACTGGTCGGTAAATCTTAAGTCTGTTTCTCCGTATAGTCCTTCGTGTACGTCGGTAATTTTGTTTCCGGCATTACTGCTGCTGTTGATAAATACGATTTCAGTTTCCGGATGGTTGAGCAGCAGACGGATTAATTCGCCTGCTGTATATCCTGCGCCACCAATGATTCCTGCTTTAATCATATCTCTTCGTCTTTATGGTTATTGTAGTAAACACGTAGCGGAGTAGAAGTCACCTTAATAAAGCCTTTCGCATCTTCGGCTGTCCAGCCTTTCTGCATCTCGCCATATTCGCCAAACTTCGTTTTCACGAGGTCGTCTTCCGATTCTACACCAACGGTAGAGAAAGAAAGCGGACGGAGTTCGAGGATTGCCGTACCGTTAACGTTACGTTGGCTTTCCTGAAGCATAGCTTCGATATCACGCATTACCGGTTCGAGATACTGACTTTCGTGAAGGAACATTCCGTACCAGTTGGCTACCTGATCTTTCCAGTATTGCTGCCATTTGCTCAATGTGTATTTCTCGAGGAAGCGGTGAGCACCGATAATCAACATCGGAGCTGCTGCTTCGAAACCTACACGGCCTTTGATACCAATAATCGTATCACCTACGTGCATATCGCGTCCGATACCGTATGCCGCACCGATTTCTTCTACTTTCTGTATCGCTTTGATCGGATCGTCGAATGTTTCGTCGTTGACAGCTTTCAGCTCTCCCTTTTCGAATGTCAGGCGAAGCTGTTCACTACCTTCTTTTTCTACATGTTTCAGGTAAGCTGTTTCCGGTAATCCCTGTGCAGAGTCGAGGATTTCGCCACCACAGATGGAAGTACCCCACAAACCTACGTTATAAGAGTATTTCAGTTTGGTGAAGTCGGCGCTGAAGCCATGTTTGTTCAGATAGTCGATTTCTTCCTGACGGGTCAATGCCATGTCACGGGTCAGCGTGATAATTTCTACATTCGGAGCCAGTACAAGGAAAGTCATGTCAAAACGGATCTGGTCGTTACCTGCTCCGGTAGAACCGTGAGCAATAGCATCTGCACCGATTTCGTTGGCATAACGTGCAATGGCCAGTGCCTGGAAGATACGTTCCGAGCTGACGGAAATCGGGTAAGTACCATTGCGCAGCACATTTCCGAAAACCATATATTTCAGACTCTTTTCGTAGTATTCTTGAGTAACGTCCAATGTCACGTATTTCACGGCTCCCAGTTTGTAGGCGTTCTCTTCGTTTGTTTTCAGTTGTTCTTCGCTGAAACCGCCTGTATTGGCACAAGCAGCATATACTTCATAACCTTTTTCTTTGGCGAGGTACATGACGGTGAACGATGTGTCCAGTCCGCCGCTGAATGCCACCACTACTTTTTT
>ENA-UEQB01003458-UEQB01003458.1-human-gut-metagenome-genome-assembly--contig:-NODE-3458-length-9928-cov-3.015125_pt1 | contig 9928 bp, 11 predicted proteins | sample MGYA00242901_ERZ507918 | MGnify/ENA primary metagenome ERZ507918 (study PRJEB26167, sample SAMN06115405) | human gut metagenome | host: Homo sapiens | place: China:Sichuan | collected 2016-04-06...
TAGTAAATGAACTTGCTTATATGAATAATGCTTCGGGTCTTAAAGAAGAGAATCAGGAGAAAAAAACAGATGGGCAGAAGTGAGAAAAAGGATATCAAGGATATTTTAAAGGTAATGCTGATGATGAATCTGTTAAAGTAAATGCTATTGCATTACGGAGTGTAGATGGTGCTACTTATAATTGGAATAATAAAGATGGCAGTTATTCAATTTATGGAACTATTGTAGCCGGTGCAGGTGAAGCTAACAGTAAAAATGGCGGTACTATCAATATTGGCGGAGCAAAAACTCAAATTTACGGTGATATTTTTGCTGGGAATGGTGGCAATATTACTTTAAATTTAACTGGTTCTGATTCTATTATTGAAGGACAGATTGATGATTATCATGAGTTAGTTAATAGTGACAAAGTATTCCATAATTCAGCATTTTATGCAAGTGATGGAAGTATTTTAGATGTAACTTCAGCAGGCAGTGTTGATTTAACGCTTGATAATGGTGCAGCTTGGATTGCACGCGGTCAGAGCTTTGTAGATACCATAAGCCTTGATGGTGGTATTATCGACATGAGTCAGAATGATAATTCATCAGTTACGGTTGATACACTTAGCAGTAAAAATGGCGTATTAAAAATGAAACTTAATACAAATGACCGCACTCAAAGTGACATGCTTTATGTAACAGGCAGTATGTCAGGTAATTATCAGTTAATTATAGACGAAACGAATTTTGATGCATCTAAAACCGAAATTTACCCGCTGCGTTTTGCAACTGTAAAAGGTGATGTAGATATTAGTGGTATTAATGCCCGTTCTGTTGATGTAGGTTTCTTTAATACTGATTATAAAATTTTTACAGAAGATTTTGTTGTAGGTGACGAAGATAACAAAGTTTATAATAATAGCGGCGTTGAAGGCAATGGCGACCATGCAGCGGATTATAAACCTGGTAATGGCTTTGCTGAAACCACATTTGACAATGATGATACAAATCTTATGATTGGCGGTATTGAAAAACAAACCGTCAGCGATGCAGGCCAGACCATCATCAACATGAGCCGCGCTAACTACAGCAACGCCATCTACATGGACAGATTAAACAAACGCATGGGCGAAGCACGCTACATCAACACCGAGGACGAACAGGGCATGTGGGTACGCCTGCGCCATGACAGAATCGGTAAAGAAGACGCCTTCCGCAGCCAGAACACCATGTACGAAATGGGCTACGACGTTAAACAGGACTGCGACAACGGCGACCGCCGCGTAGGCTTTGCCATCGACTATATGGACGGAAAAACCGAATACCGTAACGTAGCCGGTGACGGTGACATCAAACGCTACGGCTTGTGGTTGTACGACACATGGATGGGCGATAAAGGCCACTATGCGGACTACGTATTAAAATGGGGACACCTTGAAAACGACTTTGACATTTACAACAGCCGCGGCAAAGTAAACGGCGACTACAGCAACAATGTATTCAGCGTAAGCGCTGAATACGGCAAAAAGAACGACATGGGCAACGACTGGTACTTTGAGCCGCAGGCACAACTGCAATTAGCGCGCGTAACCGGTGCAGATTATACAACAAGTCAAGGGACAAGGGTAAGCCTTGACGGTATTAACAGTTTGATTGGACGTGCAGGTTTCCGCCTTGGGCGTGACGTTGACGAGCGCAGTACTGTATATGTAAAAGCAGACCTGCTGCATGAATTTTTAGGCGAGCAGGATATGCATGTTGTTGATAACACCTTTAACGGCAGTCAGACCTTTGAAAATAAAGGCACGTGGTACGATGTAGGCTTTGGCTTTGCAACGGCATTGGGCAAAGATAGTTATGCCTTTATGGATTTTGAAAAATCCTTCGGCAACGATAACGACGAAACCTACCAGATTAACGCCGGTGTACAGTGGACGTTTTAAGGGATGAGGTGACAAAATGCTGATGGAAGATTTACCGTTAGATAATGCTGCACTGAAAGAAACTATCGGCAACGGCAAAGTGGAGTGTTGCCTGCATAACCCGCGCAGCAAAAGCGGCATGCAGACATGGGAGCTTAAAGTGCTGAACAGTGACGGAACACGCAAAATATTTATAGTGCGCGATTACGGCTTTGAAGTAAAACGTGAGCAGGTAAAAATTAAGCCGTTTAAAACGCGCGAGGAACGCAACAAAGAGATTTATCGCCTGTACCACGAAGAAGGTTTGTCGCAGGTCTTCCTCGGCAATTTGTTCAATATCAGCCAGCCGTCAATTTCACTTATCGTTAACGGAAAAAGTAAATAGTAAAACACAAACAGCCTTTTACCTACAAGCGCAGGTAAAAGGCTGTTATACATTTCAGAACATAAAACAAGGGCAGGAGATTTTCCTGCCCTTTTGTAATTTACCTATTCACTTTCATCAGCCGTGAGGCTTTGGGGATTACAGCCTGTTGCTGCTGTTCAGTACGTCGCGCATTTTGTGAACTACCATTTGTTTAATGGCTTCGCGTGCAGGTTTTAAGTATTGGCGCGGGTCAAAATCAGCAGGATGTTCGTGCATATATTTGCGGATGGAAGCAGTCATGGCAAGGCGCAGGTCGGTATCAATGTTAATTTTGCAAACGCCGAATTTGCCTGCTTTTAAGAGCATGTCTTCCGGTACGCCCTGTGCGCCGTCCAGTTTGCCGCCGTATTTGTTGCATTCTTCAACAAACTGCGGAATAACGGTGGATGCGCCGTGCAGTACAAGTGGGAAGCCCGGCAGCATATTGGTAATTTTTTCAAGGCGGGCAAAATCAAGTTCCGGTTTGCCTTTGAATTTGTAAGCGCCGTGGCTGGTGCCGATAGCGATAGCCAGAGAGTCAACGCCGGTACGTTCTACAAATTCAACTGCCTGGTCAGGGTCGGTGTAGGTAGCGTCTTTGGTGTTTACTTTAACTGCGTCTTCAACACCGGCAAGGCGGCCGAGTTCTGCTTCAACAACAACGCCTTTGTTGTGGGCGTAGTCAACAACACGTTTGGTAAGCTCAATGTTTTCTTCAAACGGATGCTTGCTGCCGTCAATCATAACGGAGGTAAAGCCGCCGTCAACGCAGGCTTTGCAGATTTCAAAATCTTCGCCGTGGTCAAGGTGCAGGCAGATGGGCAGGCCGGTGTCTTCAACGGCTGCTTCCACCAGTTTCATTAAATAAATATGGCTGGCATATTTGCGGGCTCCTGCGGAAACCTGCAAAATTAAAGGGGAATTTTCCTCCTTGGCGGCAGAAACAATTCCCTGTATAATTTCCATATTATTGACATTGAACGCGCCAACAGCGTAATGTCCTTCATAGGCTTTTTTAAACATTTCTGTAGATGTTACTAATGGCATTTGCTACAACTCCTTTTCAAGAATTTTATAAGTTAATTATAGCATACTATATTGATAATTAGTATATAATTTTACGCAAATCTTCCGGAAGCCCGCAGGAAATTTCCAAAACCCTGCCGGTAACGGGGTGCGTAAATTTTAAATAACTGGCGTGCAGCGCGTGGCGGCTCTGCGGCCCGGGCGTTCCGTAAAGGTTATCGTTATAAAGCGGGCAGCCTATATGCGCAAGGTGCACGCGTATCTGGTGGGTGCGCCCCGTGTGCAGCGTAAGTTCCGCAAGTGCCATGTTTTTATTTGTAAAAAGTACGCGGTAATCGGTGCGGGCATATTTGCCGCTTTCGCTGATGCAGCGCTCAATTATGCTTCCTTGCGGGCAATGGGTGCTTCAATAATGCCTTCTACGGCAGGCGGAAGTTTTGCCGTAATGCCAAGGTATTTTTTTACCATTTGCTGCTGCGAAAGCAAAAACTGGATGCGCGGCTGCTTGGCAAAAACAACAAGCCCGGAAGTATTGCGGTCGAGCCTTGAAACTGGGTGCAGGCCGCTTTCTATATTATGGGCTTCGTAATACCGCTTTACAAAATTATATAAAGTGCTGCCGTCCTCTTTAACGGTGGGGTGTACCAGCATGCCTGCCGGTTTATTAATAACAAGCATAAAGCCGTCTTCGTAATAAACGGTTCCGGGACCTAAAGTAAACATTAGTGCTGCACCGTGTTTTCCTGGCCGGCGGCAAGCAGGCTGTCGAGCTTTTGTTTTACCTGCGCTCGGATATTGCCAAGATATGCCTCATAAAGTTCTTTCTGTTCAAGAAGTTCGCTTTCCGTAAGCCCTTCGGTACGTTTTTTGGCTGCCAGAAAGTTAATGCGTGCTATCATTTCCTGCATATTCATAAATATCGTCCTCCTGTATCTGTTTTATTATAGCAGGGGCGGGCAAAGCGGGCAATATTTAACTTGCCGGGAACGATTTTTATTGGACTTTTAAAAATTCTATGTTATAATGATACGGTAAGTGAATAAATCGGCCTGTGTACTGCGGTGCAAGCCCGCAGCGGTCCCGCCGCCGGTTTTAGCCGGAAGCATGGCTGATAATGGCTGTATCTACGGGCGATGGAGAGAGCAAAAGGAACACTGCGCATGCGGTGTTGTTGGTATTTGTGACTTCTGCCGTAGGGCAGGAGCCTTTTTTATTATTAAAGGCAGCTGTTCCGGCGTATAGTGCCGGAATTGGAAAGGATTTTTATGGAAGAATACACATTTTCGCAGGGCAAACAAATGCGCTGCGGTTACACAACCGGAAGCTGCGCCGCCGCTGCTGCCAAAGCTGCGGCTATGATGCTGCTTTCGGGGCGCCGCATTGATTTTGCCGATATAGATACGCCCAAAGGCGTGCGGCTGCACCTTGAAACGCACGAGGTTGAAATGACGCCGGATTACGCTTGCTGCGCCATACAAAAAGACAGCGGCGATGACCCTGATGACACCAACGGCATTTTAATTTATGCCAAAGTAGAAAAAACTGACGCGCCGGAAGATATTATTGAAGGCGGCGAAGGCGTCGGCAGGGTAACAAAGCCGGGCCTTGCGTGCAGCGTGGGCGGCCCTGCCATTAACCCGGTGCCGCGCAAAATGATTTTAAAAAGCCTGCGTGATGCGGCAGAACAGTTTAATTACAGCAGCAGCTTGAAGGTTACAATATCTGCCCCGGCAGGTGTACAGATAGCACCGAAAACTTTTAACCCGCGCCTTGGCATTGAAGGCGGCATCAGCATTTTGGGCACCAGCGGCATAGTTGAGCCTATGAGCGACACGGCGCTGATTGAAACCATGTACACCGAAATAAATGTACAGGCTGAAAAGGGCAATAAAGATTTATTGGTATTTTTTGGCAACTACGGCGAAGATTTTACGCGCGATAATTTGCAGGTGGATATTGACAACGCCGTTACATGCAGCAACTTTGTAGGCGAGCTTTTGGACTACGCCGTGTATAAAGGCTTTGAAAGCCTGCTTTTAATAGGGCACAGCGGCAAGCTGATAAAACTGGCGCAGGGCGTAATGAATACGCACAGCAAGTATGCGGACTGCCGCACCGAACTGTTTGCCCTGCAGGCGCTGTTTAACGGCGCTGGCCTTGAAACGGGGCGTAAAATTTACGAAGCGCTGACTACTGACGAAGTTATTAAAATTTTAAAAGCAGAAAACCTGTTTGACAAAGTTATGCCAGCAGTTACGGAAAAGATAGATTATTATATGCAGCACCGCGTGCACGGGAAATTAAAAACCGGCGCGCTGATGTTCTCCAACGTATATGGCATTTTGGGCAAAACAGCCCATGCTGATGAACTTATAAAACTGCATCAGATGAAAAGGAAGGATGAAGATAATGCGAGGTAAATTGTACAGCGTAGGCATTGGCCCCGGCGACCCGGAACTGATGACGCTGAAAGCGGTGCGCCTTTTGAAGGAATGCGATGTTGTAGCGCTTCCCAAAGGCGACGGCGATATTATGACTGCAAAAAATATCGTTAATCAGATTGTAAATATCGACGAAAAGGAACAGGTTGTTATTTACATGCCGATGACGAAGGATAAAGACGCTTTGGCCAAGGCACATCAGGAAGGCGCCGATACCATTACCAAACTTTTGGACGAAGGCAAAAACGTGGTGTTTATCACGCTTGGCTGCCCGACTGTTTACGCAACCTGCATTTATGTGCATAAGCTGGTGCTTAAAGCAGGCTATGATGCGGAACTCGTTGCCGGTGTAACCAGTTTCTGCGCCGTTGCCGCAAAGCTTAACGTATCGCTGTGCGAAAAGGCAGAGCCTTTAATCATCCTGCCCGGCAGTTATAAAGAATCGAGCAAATTTTTGGACGCGCCCGGCAATAAAGTGCTGATGAAATCGGCCAGCCAGATTGCCAGTGTGCGTGACGAACTTAAAGAACGCGGGCTTTTGAGCCACGCCGCAATGGTGGAACGCTGCGGATTGCCCGGCGAAAAAGTTTACCGTGATTTGAATGAGATTGACGAAAAAAGCAGTTATTTTTCGATAATTTTAGTTAAGGAAAAGGAGTTTGACAAATGATTTATTTTATTGGCGCAGGCCCGGGTGCCGTGGATTTAATTACGGTGAAAGGCAAAGAACTTTTGGAAAAGGCTGACCTTATTATTTATGCCGGTTCCTTAGTTAACCCAGAACTTTTAAAATATGCGAAACCTGACTGCGTAATTATGGACAGCGCAAAAATGACTTTAGAAGAAGTTATTGCAGCCATGGTACCGGCAGCACAGAGCGGCAAGCTGGTTGTACGCCTGCACACCGGCGACCCCAGCATTTACGGCGCTCACCGCGAACAGATTGACCTTCTGCGCAGTTATGGGCTAGATTATGAAATTGTGCCCGGCGTAAGTTCCTTCTGCGCTGCTGCAGCCGCTTTAAAAGCAGAATACACTCTGCCGAATGTAAGCCAGTCGGTTATTATTACCCGTATGGAAGGGCGCACTCCTGTTCCTTCAAAACAAAAAATTGCCGATTATGCTGCGCACAATGCAACAATGGTAATCTTTTTAAGCTCCAGCATGCTGGAAAAACTCCAGAAAGAACTCATTGCAGGCGGTTATAAGGAAGATACTCCGGCAGCCATTGTTTATAAGGCTTCCTGGCCGGATGAAAAGGTTTGCCGCTGCACCGTAGGCACTATTGCCGAAACCGCGGCTAAATACAATATTACCAAAACCGCGCTCATTACTGTTGGCTATTTCCTTGGCAGCGAATACGACAGAAGTGAACTGTATAATCCGACCTTTGCACACGGCTACCGCGAGGCAGACCCCAGCAAACTGGATATTAAACCTGAGGTTAAATAATGCTGGCAGTTGTTTTTTCCTTCAGCAAGCGCGGCGGGCTGCTTAACGCCGCCATAGGCAGGTTTTTGGCAGGCATTGGCTGCGAGGCAAAATGCTGCACTATGCCGAAGTTTGCCGGTGTATGCGAAGGTTTAACTGCTGTTGACGATTACAAGGCTGTTTGCGCGGAGTATTTTAATAAGGCTGACGCGCTGATATTTATTGGTGCCAGCGGCATTGCAGTGCGCGCCATTGCGCCGCATGTTAAAAGCAAAACCACCGACCCGGCAGTGCTTGTTATTGATGAATGCGCAAACTTTGTAATATCTCTTCTTTCGGGCCATATTGGCGGTGCCAACAGCCTGGCAAGGCAGATTGCCGCCGCAATTAAAGCCGTGCCCGTTGTAACAACAGCAACCGATGTTAATAACCTGTTTGCGGTTGACGAATGGGCAGCACGGCGCGGTATGGTTATTGAAAGCATGCAGGCTGCCAAAGATTTTGCAGCGGCGCTTGTTGCCGGTAAAACGGCAGGGTTATGCACTGATTACGCAATTAAAGGTGCTTTGCCTTCCGGCGTGGAACTTGCCGGAAGCGGAGAAACAGGCATGGCGGTAACAACCTGCAAAAACAAGAAGCCGTTTAACACAACAGTTGTTTTAATGCCTAAAATTTTACATTTGGGTATTGGCTGCCGCAGAAATACGCCTTTGGAAAAAATAGAAAATTTTGTGCTTGCTGAAATGGAAAAGCATGGGTTTGACATGCGCTGCGTAAAAAGCATAGCTTCGGTAGATTTATAAAAAGATGAAGCCGGGCTGCTTGCTTTTGCGGCAAAGCATAATGTGCCGGTAAAATTTTATACCGCCGCAGAACTGCAGCAGGCAAAGGGTGATTTTACGCCGAGCGCTTTTGTAAAAAGCATTGCAGGAGTCGATAATGCTGGAGAGCGTTCAGCAGTGCTTGAAAGCGGCGGCTGCCGTAAATTGCGAAAAACGGCCCATGACGGTGTTACTTTGGCGGTTGCGGAAGAACCGCTGATTATAGATTTTTAAAATAAATTTAGGATGGTGTAAAATGCAGAAAGTTTATGTAGTAGGTTTAGGCCCCGGCGGTGTGGAACAAATGACCGCACGCGCTAAAAACACGCTTGAAAAATGTGATGTTATTGCGGGTTACCATGTTTATATAGATTTGATTAAAACCGATTTTCCCGGCAAGGAATTTTTAACGACCGGCATGCGCAAGGAAGTTGACCGCTGCCGCCTTGCTGTTGAAGAAGCTCTGAAAGGCAAAACCGTAGCCATGATTTCCAGCGGTGATGCAGGCGTTTACGGCATGGCAGGCATTATGTACCAGGTAGCGGCAGATCATCCGGAACTGGATATTGAAGTAGTTCCCGGCATTACCGCAGCCTGCTCCGGTGCAGCAGTGCTCGGCGCTCCGCTTATCAGCGATTTCTGCCTTATTTCTTTAAGCGATTTGCTTACTCCGTGGGAAAAAATCGAGAAACGCCTTGACTGCGCATCTCAGGCTGATTTTTGCATTTGCCTGTACAATCCTTCCAGCTTTAAGCGCCACGATTATTTGCAGAAAGCCTGCGACATGTACCGGCAGGCATTGTGCGCAACATTGGCCGCGACGGCGAAACTTATGAAATTACTACTTTGCAGGAACTGCGCGATAAACAGGTAGATATGTTTTCTACTGTAATTATCGGCAACTCGCAAACCGAAGTTATTAACGGCAAACTGGTTACCCCCAGAGGCTATAAGCTGTGAACAGACGCATTTGGATTATCGGCGGTACAAGCGAAGGGCGCGGCCTTGTAAAAGAGCTTGCCGCGCTTGATATTGAAATTTATGTTTCGGTAGCTACTTTGTACGGAGCCGGCCTTATTGAAGAACACAATAATGTTAAAGTTCTGCCTGAGCGTATGGATTTACCGGCTATGTGCAGCTTTTTGGCAGAACACAAGCCGGACTGCGTAATTGACGCTACACATCCGTATGCTACGGTGGTTACGCAAACCGTAAAAGAAGCCTGCGCTTTAAACAATACAGAGTATCTGCGGCTTGTACGCCCGGCGGAAGCAGGCTACGGCAGTGCCATAGTTGTGCATGACGCCGCAGAAGCAGCCGAATTGTTAAGCCATACCGAAGGTAAAATATTTTTAACAACCGGCAGTAAAAATCTGCCTGATTTTACGGCTGTGCCGGATTACAGCGAACGTATAGCGCTGAGAATTCTGCCGATGCAGGATTCCCTGGCCAAAGCTGTGGAGCTTGGTTATAAGCCTGCTAACGTGGTATGTATGCAGGGCCCGTTTGAAGAAGATTTAAACATAGCCATGATTAAGCATTTTAATGCTAAATACCTTGTAACAAAGGAGGCGGCTTTGAAGAAAAAATATCCGCAGCACATAAAGCCGGGGCGGAACTTGTTATAATTGCCAGAAGCGAAAACGAACATGGCAGCGGTTATGCAGATATAGCGGCGCTGATGAAAAAGCGTTACCAGACCGCAGAATGAAGGTGAAGAAATGTTAAGGGTTAATATTGTAGGCATTGGGCCGGGCAACCCCAAACTGTTAACCGGCGCAGCCCTTGAAGCAATAAACCAAAGTACGATTTTGATTGGCGACAAACGTATGCTTGCAAATTTTGCGTCTGAAAAGCGTTTTTATGACACCATTAAGATGGCAGAAATATGCAATATTT